>Ga0209572_1000055_pt1 | contig 279114 bp, 212 predicted proteins | sample EBPBio232012_DNA_FD_185867 | JGI IMG/M metagenome (GOLD analysis project Ga0209572, IMG submission 185867) | Wastewater treatment Type I Accumulibacter community from EBPR Bioreactor in Madison, WI, USA - Reactor 1_1/23/2012_ DNA (SPAdes)... | ecosystem: Engineered > Bioreactor > EBPR >... | reverse complement strand
TGATCAACTGGTCGTGTTCGATGAACGTGTTCGTGCACCAGTCCAGTACTGTCCAGTGGCGCAGGATTTTGAATGTGCCCGGGCATACCTGGATGCGCGTGTCTTCTTTCTGGGCACCCAGGTTGCACAGACCTTCAGACTGAATCTGGCAGTTGCCATTGTAGGTGATGATTTCGTACACGCCGTCCGCGTCGTTGCCATCAACGGTCGGTACACCTGTCACGCATGGTGAGGTGCTCGCAGTTTGGCCGCAGCCAGCGCATTCGATCGTGATGTCTTCCGGGAAGTTCACTTCGTCCAGGTCGTAGGGCTCCAGGTAGAACACCTGTGTGCACTGTGCAGAGTTACCCCAGGAATCTTTCGCTGTCCAGGTGCGTTCGATGCGGCTCACACCACATGCGCCACCATCGATGAACACGTCTTTTTTGTACAGGTTCGCGCCTGGTGCTGCAGGGTTTGTCACGATTGTAGTGATCGGGCCTTCGCAGCCATCCACCGCTACCGGTGCAGGTGTCAGGATCGAGCCGTTCAGGATGCCGTCTTTGTCGGCGCAGGTGTATGTGCAGGCATCGTCCGTGTTAGATGTACATGGGCATTGCAGCACCGGCGGCAGCTTGTCTTCCACCAGAATCGTACCCCAGCAAGAGTTGCCGGAAGGAATATGTACAACGCGCACAGCGTACGTATGGTGTACATCCGAAGGGCCCAGGATGCCTGGCTGCCAGGGGCCGTTACCCAAAGGCAGTGTCCGGTCGAGTTGCACCATGTAATCATCATAGCAGAGGTAAGTGCCTTCCAGAATATCATCCGGGTTCAACTCCAGGCTGCATGACTCATCGAGTGTAATGTGCAAATTGTCGTTACAAACCAGGTTGGAAGGAGTATTTACAACCGTAAACACCCGGCTAACCGAAGCAATACAACCTACATTCGGAGGCGCCAGCAAGCCTGCCGGGTTGCCTGCATCAAACTGGAATACCAGGGTATAGTTTCCAGCACTCAAGGTGCTAAAGTCCAGCGTAGTAACCCAATTATTGCTGTTTACAGGCGTCTCAACCGTTGGAATGGGGTTTCCATTGAGGAAGAACTGTCCTGTACCATCAATGTTCGCGCCGGCTGTTCCGGAGAATACGCCATCAGCAGAATTTGCACAGAAAACGCCTTCCGGACCAGTAATAACCGGATCAGGATAGTAGCAGGTATTGGAAATGGTCAGCGGGCTGTTCGGGAAGTAAACACTGGTAGCCGTCAGGGAGTAACCTACGCCATCCAGGTGTACACCTGGCAATACATAGATCACCTGTCCGCCACCCACGTTCACTTGTGTAAACGCAGTACCTGGCGCATACGGAGCATTGGTATTCGGATTGATCAGGGTTGTGCTTTGTACCACCCAGAGTTGGCCAGGGTTGGTCGGGCCGATCACCACTTCTTCCGAGAAGCGGCCGTTACCAAGGCAAGTACATGGGTCTGCAATATCCGGTCCACCGGAGTTGCCTATGGCAGGAGGCGTGCAGGCTGCAGAAGCAATCACATTAACCGTACTGGTGCAGGTGCTGGTAAGGTTGGCTGGGTCTGTAACCGTCAGTGTCACCGTTACCGGGCCTACATTGGCACAGGTAAAGGAGTTGGGTGCAACGCTCAAATTGACGATGCTACAGTTGTCGGAACTGCCATTATTGATATTGGCAGCCGTGACGGAGCCCGTACCGCCCGCGTTCAGATTCAGATTGAAACTTGGTACGCACTGTGCGCTCGGTGGCTGGTTGTCGACCACCTGCACAAAGTAACTGCAGGAAGAAGCGCCCGAGCCATCCGTGATGCGCCATTCCACTTCATAACGGCCCACTGCAAGGTTGACGCTGTTGGAAGCGGCCGGTGCGAATGCATTGTATGGGCCAGTTGGCACATTGGAGGCATCTACCGAACGATAGCGGAATTCCAGGGTGCCGCTGCCACAAACGCTGCTGGTTATTGGCTGTGTCAGCGTTACCGTAGCGTTGCACACGCCAGCGGCAGCATTGGTTGTAATATTGCCGGGGCAGGTAATTACCGGCAGGGCATCGTCGTTGGTGATGGTACCTATACCATCGAGTTGTGCGCCACCACCGCTGAAGGTGACGTTGCGGCCATTAGCGGTCAGGCTACCCAAACGTACAATAAACGTTTCGTTAGGCTCGATCGCACAATCGCCAATAATTGGAACGGAAACCGTCTTGGATGTTTGTCCAGGCGTGAAGGTCTGCGAACCGTTGGTAAGCGTATAGTCGTTATTAGCCGTAGTGGCCGTACCATCTACAGTAAAATTATTCAGGTCTACGTTGGCATCTACAGGATTGTTCATGTTAATCGTAAATGCCAGGTTGGTCGTACCGCCGTCGCCTTCTGTGATCGTCGGACTGCTGATGGTAATTATTGCAGCATCGTCATTCGTGATCGTACCAATACCCAGGCCGTCGAGAATGCTTCCACCTACCGGCATGGACAGGCTCATTTCCACCGTTTCATTCAACTCGACCGTCAGGTCGCCATTAACGACTACCGTAACCGTCTGGCTCAGGGCGCCACCGGCAGTAAAGTTGATGGTACCTCCGGCAAAAGCCTGATAGTCAGAACCGGAGGTAGCCGTGCCGCCAGTGATGGCATAATTCACCGAACTGGCGTTGGCATTTACCGTGCGGGAAATAGTGAAGGTCAGGTTGGTGGTACCGGCATTGCCTTCCATCACACTGACGTCGTTGATGCTAAATTGTGTATTAACGATTTCGATGGCGTAATCTTCCACTTCACCGGTCGTTTGCAGGCCCGTCGGTACTGCCGCAACAGCCCCCTGGGTGAAGCGGAAACGTGCAAAACTGTTGCCTACTGTAGCACCACTTGGTACCGGAATGGACAAATTGTTATTGCCTGCAACAACAGGAACCTGGTTGAATACCAGATCGCCTGCGTCGGAGAAATTACCATTGAGATTGAAGTCGACCCAACCATTCAGGAAACCATTGATGGAGGCATTGACCGTGATGTTGGCAGCGGTACCTGTGACCAAAACGCTTGGTAGCGTTACGCCGTCGTCGTCGTCACCTTCAGCGTCTGTATCGTCGCCATTGGCCAAAGCACCAGGCTGGCCGTCGGCATCGCCGTCAACAGAAGCACCCAAGTGCACGGTAAGGGAGGTACTATGGCGTGCTCCATTGCTGGCCAGCAGGGTGCCGTAGGAGTCGGGCGCATCGCCCCAATCGACCTCGTCGTTGACAATGAGTCCACGTTGTGGGGAACCAGATACCGTTACACCGGCCGGAGCGCCGGTAATAGCACCCAATGTCACCACAAAGTCTTCATTTGCTTCCACGAAATTGTCGCCGTTCACAAGCACCGTAATGGTTTGTGGTTCGTTCATGGTACCGGCAAATGTCAGTATGGCGTCGTTATCGACATAGTCATTGTTGGCGGTTGTAGCAAGACCGTCGCTGGTCGTGTAGGGCAATGTAAAACCGCCTTGTACAGGGTTGTTCAACGTAGCAGTAAACACAAACGGGGTAGTACCTGTATTGCCCTCGTCTTGCATCAAAATAGAGGAAGGCGTGAGGGTTACCACTGCATTATCATCATTCAAGATGGTACCGGTACCGGCCGACAAGCCCAGAGCGACGTTGCGACCGCTCGCACTGAGGGAGCCAATGCTCACATTGTAAAATTCGTTGGCTTCAACCTTGTTGTCATCGTTAATCGTAACCGATACCGACTGCGAGGTGGTGGTTCCGGCAGGGAATGTTACCGTTTGCGAAGCAATCCCATTGTAGTCGTTGTCGGCAGTGCTCGCCGTATTGTTGGCCGTAGAGAATTGCACCGTTACAGGAACGTCTACGGGGTTGGAGAGCGTTACGGTAAATATTTGTGGAGTAAGTGCCTCCGCCTGGCTTACACTGCCTGCCAGTGCCACCACTGCTCCATCATCGTTTGTAATGGTGCCTGTTTGCGGAGAACCGGTAACAGTAATAGCCGCTATCTGTACTGCTGAAGTACCGCCTACCGTTGCTGCCAGCATAGTGGTGAATGTCTCGTCCAATTCCACTTTATTATCCGGCGTAGAGTTGACCACAAATGTCTGCGTTTCATTGGCGGCTCCGCTAAATGTCAGCGTACCATCATTATCAGTGTAATCATTATCAGCAAGGGTGGCGGTACCATCATTGGTATTGTAGGTTATTGTAAAGCCATCTTGCACTGCTTTATCAATATTTGCAGAGAAAGTGAAAGGAATGCCCCCTTCTGCATGTGAAGTTCCACCGGAAAAGGTGAGTGTTGCTACGTCATCATTGGTGATGGTACCCGTACCCGGGCTGGCGCCGATACCGCCGTTTACCGGGTTGCTCAGGGTCAGAAGAATCGTTTCATTGTTTTCCACTACAAGGTCGCCATTTACCGTTACAGAAACGGTTTGAGTCAGGGGGCCGCCGGCTGTAAAGTTGATCGTACCGGTAGGATTGGAAACATAGTCGGTACCCAGCGTGGCCGTACCTGCCGAAACAGTGTAATCCACCGAGGATGCAGTAGTGTTGGTGGTGCGGGTAATTGTAAAGGTCAGCGTCGTTGTGCCGGCGTTGCCCTCTATCACGGATGGATTGTCGACCGAGAACTGATTGCTGACGATGTTGGTGCGGTAATCCTCCACCTCGCCATCGGCAGCGGGACCGCTGTTCGACAGGCCGCCAGCAGAACTGAAGCGGAAACGCAGGAAGGAAGAGCCCACCACAGCCCCGGAGGGTACGTTGAACGTCAGCACATTGTTGCCTGCGACGAGGGATACATTATTGAAGATTTTCTCTCCGGCATCACTCAGTACGCGGTTCCAGTTGAAATCCATAAAGGCGTCCAGTTTACCTGGCTGGGAAGCATTTACCGTGATGGTAGCCGTTGTACCAGTTACAAAAACACCAGGCAGTGTTACACCGTCTTCATCGTCGCCGTCGGCATCCGTGTCATCGCCATTGGCCAGGTTGGAATGTGTACCACCTGTGCCCTGACCGTCAGGGTCGCCGTCGACTGAGGCGCCGAGTTGGAAGCCCAGAACCGTATTGTGGCGTGCACCATTATTGAAAGCGATTGTTGGCAGGGAATCGGGACCGTCACCCCAGTCCACTTCGTCGTTTGTGATGGTACCTGTTTGCGGGGAGCCCGCAGCATTGATGAAAGCCCCCAGCGTGGTAGCACTGATACTACCCAGGGCCACTGTGAAGGTTTCGTTCGCTTCTACCTTGGAGTCGCCATTTACCAGTACGGTAATGGTTTTGGCTTCACCCGGAGTGCCGGCAAATGACAGGCTGGCATCATTGTCGAGATAATCATTGTCGGCAGTAGTGGCAGTACCGTCATTGGTAGTATAGGCTACAGAAAAACCGCCCTGCACCGCATTGTTCAGCGTAGCAGTAAAGACGCGGGGAGTTGTTCCTGTATTGCCTTCGTTTGCAGCGCCGCCGCCAGTAAGCGTAACTGTGGCCGCATCGTCGTTGACGATCGTGGCCGTGGGTGTGCCCGCTGTTGTAATAGCAGCCCCCACAAAAGCACCAGTTACTGCACCCAGGGCGACTGAAAAGGTTTCATCGGGTTCCACTTTGGTATCGCCGTTTACCAATACAGTAAAGGTTTTGGTTTCGCCCGCAGTACCCGTAAATGTCAGGCTGCCATCGTTGTCTGCATAATCATTGTCAGCAGTAGTGGCCGTACCGTCGTTGGTGGTGTATGCTACTGTAAAACCACCCTGTACTGCATTGTTCAAAGTAGCAGTAAAGGTATAGGAGGTAGTACCTGCATTGCCTTCATTCTGGGCAATACCACCACTGAGCGTAACCGTAGCGTTGTCGTCGTTGGTGATGGTGCCGGTCTGTGGCGAACCAGCAGTAGTAATGGAGCCACCTAGGGTTGTACCCGATATGGCGCCCAACGCTACCGTAAAGTTTTCATCGGGTTCTACTTTGGTATCGCCATGCACCAGTACCGTGATAGTTTTGGTTTCGCTGGCAGTCCCTGTAAAAAACAATGAGGCATCGTTGTCCACATAATCGTTATCAGCAGTAGTAGCCGTACCATTATTAGTAGTATAGTCAACATTGAATCCACCCTGCACGGGGTTGTTCAAGGTGGCTGTGAAAGTATAAACCGTATTACCAACATTGCCTTCATTCTGAGCAATGCCGCCGCTGAGGGTTACCGTGGCGTTGTCATCATTGTTAATGGTGCCTGTTCCTGAAGCATCCGTGATGACTACGCCACCCGGAGCGCCGCTCAGCACGACGGTAAAGGCTTCATTGGCTTCCACAGCAAGGTCGCCATTCACCAGCACTGTCACGGTTTGTGTCAGCGAGCCGCCGGCTGTAAACGACACCGTTCCGCCGGAAATAGCCGTAAAGTCGGAAGGCGAAGTTGCCGTACCGTCTGCGGTGTTCACTGTAAGGCTAAAGGCCTCCGTGTTGCTGCTGCGGGTTACTGTGAAATTAAAGTTAGTCGTACCTGCATTGCCTTCTGAGAGGGTAACGTCATCGATGGTAACCGTAGTAGGTGTCCTGAAACCGAAATCGACCGTCAGATTGGTATTATTGTTTCCATCGCCGTCGGTAGTGGGCTCTCCTCCGTAACTCAGGGTAACAGCAGCAGTGGCCACGCCGAAACCTGCCACCGGGTCACCATTGTCATCATTGTCAATATCTGTATCCGGGTCGGGAGCGCCGCCAAGGGGGCTGCTAATAAGTCCGGCCATCAGGGTATTGTCGTATAGTGCGCCGCCGGGCAGGAAATTTGAAGACGTAACTTCAAGGATGTAGTTACCCGGGCAAAGGCCTTGAAAATTATAAAATCCCAGGGCCGCAGCCGGTGTGGTCAGCGTAATTGTGATCGCAAGTGGAGAACCGTCCGCTCCAGTAAGCACCCCGTCGCCATTGTCCGCGTATATTGCAACCGCTACATTTCCCACACCCACGTCGCCTGCGTCGAAGATGCCGTTCAGGTTGTTATCCTTAAACACGCGATCACCGATTGAGAGGGTACTGAACGGGGTGAGCGTAGGGTTGGAAGCCCCGGCAATATCAGGATCATCCGTTTGTACGGTCGTAAAGTTGGACCCACTTACATTGCTCTGGTTGATAAGGTTCGTGTTTGAACTAAAGCCGCCATTCGGGCATGCATTGGCATTTACATCCACTTCATAGGTGATGCAAATGGTTTTGCCTGCCGGGAGGGTGAATCCGGGCGTTGGGAATGTTTGCGCCTGCAGCCCTGTGCAAAGGAAGGCAGAAAAAACGAAGAGGGCGGAAAACCGATTTTCAATTCTGTAAAGAATATTTTCCATGAAGATTTTTTTTAAACTGTTCGATTCGTAATTCGGGATTAGATTAAAATGCTTGTGGATTCAAGGCATTCACAGAAAATAATACTTTTATTTTGAACCGGATGTAGCGCCTTTTTGCGACAGGTATGCCCAGTCGTAGACATGCTCCGAGTGGATGTTTCGGAAAATACTGTTTCCAGGCAACACTGGGTTTACCATAGCCGTAGGATGGGTGATGGTTGTGCAGGCAGCCTGGTTAAAGTTGACCGCACCACCAGCCGCAGCACCAGAATTCAAACTTGGTGGCGACATAGCAGTGGTAGGCGGCATATTGCCTTTCATATCCCACATGGTGGCGAGGGTAGTGCCAGGGCCTTGCAGGTTGACGGTGGTTCCGGAAGCAGTAGACCGCGCACGGAAATGCGCAAAGAAGGTTTGTGGTCCCGTGCCGGAAATACTGACCGTGTTACTCACTACATTGGCACATACAGTGGCAGTCTCGCCTCCCCCCCCGCTGCCGGAGGTGATATCGATACAATACCAGGAGTCGCCTGCGATGGCGACGTTGTTGCTCAGAAGGTTTATATTCAGGTTGGCGGCATTCCGGGCATTGGCATATATACCGCGACCGTTCACGTCGATTCCAGCAATCGTGTTATTGCTGACTTCCGCTTTACCCGAGGCGGAGTTAGTAGCCCACACCACGATGCCGTCGCCAAAGCAGTTGCAGCCAGGTGTTTCCGGGTCGCCGCCCATAATACAATCGCTGCATGAATTCGGGCCTGTGATCATGTTCAGGTTGATACGAGCCTGAAAAACACTGCTGTTATTGCCCTGTACCAGAATAGCGCTGCCGCCTGCCAGGGTCATGGTATTGCGGTTTACGTTGATGTCCATGGTGGAAGTACCAGCCGGTATAATTTCCACACCGGACATAAATTTTTTAGTGTCTTTGTTAAACTCTGTATCGGTTACATTTACATTGAAAGTACCCGCAGTGGCGCTGGCACGCACGCCCTGGGATTTGAGACGGCGGAAAAAACAGTTATCGACGGTGAGTGAGTTGGTAGTTGTGTTGGAGGTGGTTACATGCAGGCCTTTTTCACCAAATGTTTTGTCGAAGTTGTCGGAAAAAGTGCAGTTTGTTACAGTCAGGTTAAGAGCACCATTGGTAACAGCATTGATAATTTCCACCGTTTCATCCGATGCAAAGGTAAAGGTGGAGTTATTGAACAAGCAGGTACCTGTCAATTCCCGTATTTTCATACAGCCTTCGAATTGTTCGTTGTTGCCACAGTTGGTAAAACTACAGCCTTCCACCGTTAGATTTGAAATGTTGTTTGCATTCAGTCCCTGCTCTGCAGTACCATTCACATCCACATTGTTCAATACAATCGTCGTAACCGTGCTAAAGTACAAGGCCCCATTACACGCAGTATTTGTGAGTGCATCACATGTGCCAGCGCCGCCTGCATCGACGGTATTGGCATTTGTAAATGTGATGTTTTTCAGGGTGATATTGCTAGCCGAAACAAAATTGACCCCTCTGTTCGCAATATTCTGGATGGTTCCACCCGATCCATTGGTTGTGCTCGTTCCGTTGATGGTAAAACTTCCGGTTGTACTGGTTACATCTATACCATAGCCTGCGCCGTTGGCGGAAACGCTGGTAAGCACAATGCCAAGAACTGTATTGTTGATGTCTATGGCTACCTGGTTGCCGGAGTTGATGGTACCGTCGGTGATATTCAGGGTACCAGCACCATCGGCCAGTATGGCGGTGCCCCCGCCGCTACGGGCCACATCTACATCTCCGAGGTTTTTAGGGCTAGAACTGTTAATAATAGAAATTGCGGTCCCAGTTCCGCCGGTTACATCAACGAAGTCGAACGTGATAGCGCTCAAACCGGCGTTCACCATATTCATTTCGAAGGCAAGGCCATTGCCGGATTTAGTGATGTTGTTGCCAGTGCCGGTTACGTTTACCGTACCACTTCCTGTGGCGCTGAAACCTTTACCCGTGGTCGTGCTAATCACCAGTCCGCCGCCGCTGAAGGTGAGTGTGGCACCACCATTCGTCACCAGGTTTACGGCCGTGTTGGCGCCCGTACTTAATGACTTGGATGCTCCGGAAAAAGTGATGGTACCGCCGCCGCAGTTTTGCACCTGGATGCCCATTCCTGTAGAGGTGATATTTCCGGAGAAGGTAATATTGTTGGAATCGTGGTTGTCGATATCTACTGCGAAGCCTGCATTGGTGGAAATGGCGCCGCTGGAACTAAACGTTACGGTGCCGTCTTTGATATACACACCTGCGGTGGTGGGGTTGGTGATGGTACCGCCGCTTACAGTGAAGGTACCGGTACAATTGTTCAGATCAATGCCGTATGTGCCGCCATTGGTAGAAACGCTTGGGAAAGTGACCGTCAGGGCGCCGCCATTTGAGGCATCAAAACCACCACCTGTGGTGTTGTTGATGCTCACCTCGCTAATCGTAAGGGTGCCGACAGAGTTCATAGCCGTATTGTTCATGGCAAAACCTGAGCAAGCACCTACATCGAAGCCGCGAAGGGTGTTGTTCATGGCCATCAATACGCCGTCGCCTGCAGCATTGGTAATCACAGGGCGGGTGCCGTTGATATTGGGCAAGGTTTTGCTGTTGGCAGCCAGTGCAAAAGGTAGTACGCCCGACAGGTTGGCTGCGCCGGTATGGCCTTCGCCAAAGAGGCGTTCGCCGTCCTGCAACACGATACCGCCAGTATAGTTGGTGCCCGTATTTTCGATGTAAATGACACTGCCTGCTGCTGCGGAACCTGCGTTAAAATCTGCCAGCGTTTTGAACGGAGAAGTCAGTCGGCCGTCGCTGGTAGCAGCCACGGAGGAGTTATCAATAAACCAGATCAGGTTGCTCACCGTGAAGGTGATCACCGATGCATCGGTGGTCGGACAGGGCGCCGCAAGGGGAGTGGCGTCGTTCAGCGTGTAGGTGTAGGTATCTGTACCTGTGAAACCCGGCGGCGGCGAATACATGAAACTGCCATCCGCACTAAGCATAATGGAGCCGCCCTGTGTAGTAGTGAAAGTACCAGCCGTTACAGTGGCCGCAGTAAGGTCATCGTCAAAATCATTCGCTTTGACACCCAGTGCCGCCGAAATATTGATGCCGACATTGCCAGTGCAGGCGTATGCGTCGGGCACGGCCAACGGGCTTGATTTAAATGAGCCGGGTACGAACGTGGTGCGCGGATCGGGCACCACATTCAGTTGTGTGTTGTTGCCGGAAGCGCCCCCTGTATTTTGAATGGTTACATTATACCTGATCCGATCGCCTGGCTCGGCCTGGCCGGCAGTGCCATTGTCGATAATGATCACGTCCGTTTGAGTAGGAACGATCACCTGTGCCTGCATCAAAGGCGTTGCTAATCCTCCGATGCAAATTAAAAGCATCAATCCAAGTCGAACAAGTATGGGAAATCGTGTATATGATTGTTTCATAAAATCAGTTGAGGAAATTACAAAAAAGAAGATGTTTTAAATCCGGGCTGGTCAACAGTGTAACAAAAAAAGTGCCGTCCTGTGCTCAACACAGACACTTCGTACTTCATTCGTCGAAAATCGCAGGAATTGGAAAAGGAATTGGAAAAGGCCCCAAAAGGAGAAGATCGCCATTCAAACTGAAAGGCGTGAAGAAGAATATGGGCCCCCTTACCCACTGCTTGCAAAAAGCAGTCAGGTATGAAAAACTTTACCATGAGATTAAGGCGTAATTTTCAAATGAGGATTAGATGGGGAGGAAATTCAAATTTCCTGAGCCCAAAGGTACCAAATCGCAGTGCTTTTACAAGCTTGCAAAACAAATTAACAGAAATATTTTTTGTTAATTCGACAAAATATTGCGTTTATTTATTGTTTTTCACTGGCAAAAGTCACTTGAAGTATTAATTATTCATATTTAAACTTTTGTTTGTTGTAGAGGGGATTATATTTGCAGCCACGCCCCTTCTGCGCCCCCCCGAATTCCTGCCTTCATTCCCCTTTGACTTTCTAGCACACCACTTTACACTACTAATATCATGGAAAGAAGGACTTTTGTCCAGACCGGGGTAGCAGGTGCACTGGGTTTTGTATTTCAACCCAATGTTTCACCGTTATTAAGCCCCGTTAGAAACGACATTCACTTGTGGTTCAATCAGTTCTGCAAGTTAATTCAGGCCCGGCGATACTGGTCGCCCAGGGTACTAACCTCCGATGATTTGCATGCTAAAGAAGCACTGGATGCCTACTTCTCCCAACGATTTTTTCAAAGGGAGAGCAATTCGATCTATGTTCATTCCGGTGCAAAATCGTCCTACTTTTTCTATCCGGTTTACCTGCGCCATGCGCAAGTCGGTATCACCGATGTATTATTACCGGTTTTTATGCGTCAGCAAAATCAGTCCTGGCAACGCATCGGCACATTCACCGGTTTCCAGATTGAAGCGATGGCGCGGGCTGCTGTAGCCCTTCATGAGCAAGGATTGAATGTAGCCGACTTGCTACTTCCCGTATCAGTTGGCAAACCTGATGGCGCTGCATTTCAATACGAAACCCGCATGGGCAGCGTTTCAATTTCTACCCTCGTGCAACAAAAAGCAAGTACCTCTATCCGCGTGCAACAAGATGCTGGAAAACCCGTTCTGGAGATGTCTTTCCAGTCCCAACATTGTTTGTACGCCGAGCTCACGTAAAAGAATACCTCTTTTAAAGCCGCCGCCCCAACCAAACTAATCGTTTGTTTATCAATTCATTATTCATATTATTTTCTCACCAAACAAAGTGAAAATCATGGCGGAACCATTTTTGTCCGAAATTCGAATTTTCAGTTTCGGCTTTGCTCCACGAGGCTGGGCACTCTGCAACGGGCAGTTGTTGCCTATCAATCAAAACCAGGGCCTTTTCTCTCTATTAGGTACCACGTTTGGCGGCGACGGCCGCGTAAATTTCGGCTTGCCCAACCTGCAGGGGCGCACGCCGATGCATGTTGGAAGTGGACACACCCTGGGTGAACGCGGCGGCGAACAGGCGCACACGTTGTCTATCAGCGAGCTACCACAACACACGCACCTGGGCCGTGCCAGTACCAATACGGCAACGCGCACATCCATTGGCATGAACAACTACCCATCCGACAGTTCTCCCAACAATGTGTACTCCCCTCCCGGCAACCTTGTAGCCATGCGAGCGGGCTCTGTTACCAACACCGGCGGCAGTCAGGCGCACCTGAACATGCAGCCGTTCCTGGTCCTGAATTTCTCGATTGCATTGCAGGGGATTTTCCCAAGCCAGAGTTAAACCGGGCGCCGGGCTTACACATTTCTTATCCTATTCATTTCATCAAAGTGCAAAACACTTTGTAAAACGCATACCAAATGGCACAACCTTATGTAGGCGAAATCCGTATGTTCGCCGGCAACTTCGCTCCTGCGGGATGGATGTTCTGCGAGGGGCAATTGCTTCCTATATCCGAATACGAAACCTTGTTCAACCTGATCGGCACCACTTATGGCGGCGACGGCCAGAGTACTTTTGCCTTGCCTGATCTGCGCGGGCGACTACCGCTTCACTTTGGCAGCGGTTTCACGTTGGCAGAAACGGGCGGAGCAGAGGAAATCACCCTCACTGTCAATCAAATACCTGCACACTCCCACCCTATGCTGGCGAGTGCGAACTCAGCCGCCAATACGCCTGCTTCCAATAATTTGTACGCTGTTCTCAGCGGCGCCGATCTATATATAGACTCGGACAGCTCGAACAATTTTAATACAGCGATGGTGACCTCTACAGGCGGAAGCCAGCCACATACCAACTTCATGCCTTATCTGTGCGTCGATTTTATTATCTCGCTCTTTGGCATTTTCCCTTCGCAGACATAGTCGAAAACCTTTGATCAACCACATTGAAAAACATTCTAAAAAATAGATCATGGATCCATTTGTTGCTGAAATAAGAATATTCCCCTTCAACTTTGCTCCTACTGGCTGGGCTTGGTGCGACGGACAATTGTTGCCGCTTTCCCAGAATACCGCTCTCTTTTCGCTGCTCGGAACCACCTATGGTGGAAACGGTAAAAGCAATTTCGCTTTGCCCGACCTGCAAGGCAGAGCGCCCATGCACCCCGGACAGGGGCCCGGCCTTTCGCTGCACGACCTGGGAGAAACCGGCGGCTCCGAAACCGTATCGCTGCTGGAAAGCGAAATACCCTCGCACAACCACCTGATACGAATCGACAATGCCAACCCGGCCGAATCCAACGATCCGACCGGAAAAATAGTGAGTCGCCCCTCGCGCCCGGTATTCAGTACCACGGCGGAAGTCCAAATGTCCGACCAAATGCTCGCTCCGGCTGGTGGCGACCAGCCGCACAACAACTTGCAGCCGTATCTGACCTTGTATTTCTGTATTGCCATGCAAGGCGTATATCCACCGCGCACTTAATCCGTGTACCATGCAAGTGCTTGCATTTAACGATACCATTGCAGTTCGCACAGCAGCGCCCGACGACCGGGCGCTGCTGCGCAACATTTATGGCAGCACCAGAATGTACGAACTGGAAAATACCGACTGGAACGATGCTCAAAAGGAGGCTTTTATCGATTATCAGTTTGAGGCGCAGGATACTTATTATAAACAGGTTTACCCGGATTCCGACTACGGCATCGTGCTGTATGATGGCCAGCCGGCGGGCCGCCTGTATGTGGAGCGTCATCTGATACCGGGTACTATCCGGGTCGTGGATATCGCCCTCCTGCCTGATTTCAGGAACCTGGGCATCGGAGGCTTGTTGATCCGTCATTTGCAGGATGAAGCCTCCGCATCCGGCAAAACCTTAACCATCCATGTAGAACAATTCAATCCTGCCCTGCGGCTGTATGAACGCCTCGGCTTCCAAAAAATCAAGGAAACCCATGGGGTGTATTATTTGATGGAATGGAAGTCGCCTGCCATGGCCCACACAGCAGACGCATCCTGAATTGTAAGAAGTTGTTTGAGTTAATATTTGGGCCCGAAATTTTAACTCAAACAACTTTTCAAAAAAACATCCCTTGAAAACCTTTTAAATTCAGCATTCATGATCGACCAACTACAAGTTTCAGATTTTTCGCATCTGGACGGCCATACACTCCATATTCGTTTTAGCCCCGAAGTTACCCTCGAAGCACGCCTGATTGAAGTATCGACGGTACATGGAAATACGCCCCTCGAGCGCCATCCATTCCACCTGATACTCCAAACCCAACAAAAAGACGAATATTACCAACAGGCTATTTATACCCTCATCCATCCTGAAAAAGGAGACCTGCATTTATTTATGGTACCACTTGGAAACGACGGAAACGGCATGCGATACGAGATCGTATTTTCATGAAGCCGGGCCGGAACGCTCATATTCGGTTCATATCAAATCAGTATGCATGTAGATTACAGGCTGACACTGCGTCGGTTAACCGATGCTTTGTTGCAGCCCGATGCGCCCCCGGAGCAGTGGCGACAGACTTCCGAACAATTGTTTAATTTGCTGGCAGCCGCAGCGCAGTTGGAGCCAGACATGCCGGCCCATCGTGCCGACATCTTTTTGTCGAGTGGCAAAGCCCTTGCGCCTGTTTGGGCAGCCATGTGCATCAAGGATTTTTACCGCACCCGACAATTTATTTTGGGTCTCAAGGCGGCCATTGAAACGCTTTCGGCTACCATGCCCGGTACCCGACTTCACATCCTGTATGCCGGAACCGGGCCGTTTGCACCGCTTGCACTTCCGCTTACTATCCTGTTCACCCCCGAAACCATACAGTTTACGCTACTGGAAATCAACCCTGACAGCGTTAATATGCTGAAACAGACCTGGGCTTCTTTTTTTGCCGATTCGTATATCCGGGAAATTCTCTGTACCGACGCTACTACTTACAAAGCCAGCCAACCTGTACACATCGTCGTGAGCGAAACCATGCAGCGGGCCTTGCAGGAAGAACCCCAGGTAGCCATTACCGCCAACCTGGTGCCACAAATCGCTCCGGGCGGCATTCTGATTCCTGAAAAAATCAGCATTTCTGCGGGATTGTACAATTTTCAAAATACATTGAAAGATCAACCAGAAAAGCAGGATGCGACTCAACAAACTCCTGTGATGGATCTTTCTATGGATCAATATGCCCTGGAGTATCCAGAGATCATCGTCGACATACCTGAAGAAGTGGAAAATGGCTATACACAATTTTGCCTTTTTACGGAAATCAGGGTTTTCGGACATATCGTGCTACAAACCGGTGATTCGGGGCTTACTCAACCCAAAATACTGTTAACTGCCGGCAACAATGGCAAATTTCACGCCCGGAAGATGCGGTTTCAGTATGTTTCAGGCAGGAACCCGGGGTTTCGAACCAGTATCGACCTCGCATAATTTCACATCCGCCGGGGGTGTATCCGACTTGCTTAATTACTAAACATCTTCCCGATTGCCCCTTTGTGCTGTTCTGCCAGCCGTTCCCGCCGGAGTTTCAGCGTAGGCGTCAGCAATCCATTTTCCGCCGTCCAGGGCTCGAACAGCAGGTGAAAATGTCGGATTTTTTCAATCGTCCCGAGGCGGGTTTCATTGATGTGTTCTATTTCCTGCCGAAATAGTTTTTCCACCTTGGGGTTGAGCACCATAAACTGCGGAGCCGTCCAGTGTACTTTGTTCTCCCGGCACCAGTTTTCCAGCACCCCGAATTCCGGTACAATCAGCGCAGCCGCAAATGGCTGGTTGGCGCCTACTACCATGCACTGACTGATAAACGGAGAGCGCAGCAGTTGCTGCTCTACAAAGGCCGGAGCCACGAATTTGCCGGAAGTGGTTTTGAATACCTCACTCCTGCGGCCGGTCACTTTCAGGAAGCGCTTGTGCTCGAAACGCCCCAGATCGCCGGTTTTGAACCAGCCGTCTTCCGTAAATCGCGCAGCCGTTTCTTCGGGCAAATGCAGGTAGCCGCTCGTCACATTTGGTCCGCGCACTTCTATTTCTCCGTTGCCATCTTCGTCGAGCGGGCCTCCGATACGCACTTCCACTCCGGGTGCCGGAATACCCACGGTACCAAAATGCACCCCGCCAGGCTCGAATCGGTTGAATGCTACGACGGGGCTGGTTTCCGTCAGACCATATCCCTCGCGTACTTCTATGCCTGCCGCCGAAAACAGGCGACCGAGGCGGGGTTGCAGGGCGGCGGCGCCGACGGCGATATAGCGAATGCGGCCCCCCATGCGTTTGCGCCAATGCCTGAATACCAGCATATCGGCCAGCCAGCGTTTGAAGGCATATGCCGGCGGCAATACGCCCCCGCCCGAGTATGGGTAGCGTTCGGCCAGCCCAAGGGCCCAGTCGAGCACTTTGCGGCGCAATACGCCCGATCGGGTACGCTCTTCCTGCAGGCGTTCGTACATGCGTTCGAGCACACGCGGTACGGCTGTCATGAAATGCGGGCGTATGTCGGGCAATATTTTCGGCAGATGTTCTACGGCTTCCGCAAACCACAAAGGCGCACCGGCAGCCTGGTAAGCGTACGTGACCATGCGTTCAAAAATGTGGCTGAGCGGCAAAAAACTGATGACCGGCACACCTGGGCCTACCGGCACGATGGCCAGTACCGATTTGATGTTGCTGACAATGTTGGCATGGGAGAGCATGACCCCTTTAGGAAGCCCCGTGGTACCGGAGGTGTACAAAATAGTGGCCAGTCGCTCGGGTTGAATGCCATCTCTCAGAAAGCGGATGCGGCCTTCAAGGTGTTCATCGGGGTCGCAGGCCAGTTCATCCCAGGGGATACACCGGGTATTTTCAGGTATCAGTTCCTTTTCAGGCAGGTTTTCGAAGAAAAAAAGGGAAGGGAAATGTACTTCTGCTACGATCAGTTTTTGCAGCATGGCATCATTGCTCACAAAGCAGGCCTTCAGTTCGGCATCTTTCGCAATGTGCTGAATCTCATCCATACGAGCCGTAGCGTGTATCGGTACTGGAACGAGCCCTATCTGAAGCAGTGCAGCGTCGGCCATGATCCATTGCGGGCTGCCACAATGTGCCAAAATGCCTACGCGCTCGCCTTCACGCAAACCGCAGTGCAGCAATCCGGCGCTGAGCCGGTCGCGTTCCGAAAGCAAGGCGGCGGTGGACCAATTGCGCCACTGGTGGGCTTGCCTGCCTGCTATCGACATTTGTTGCGGGTATCGATGTTGCTGGTATTCCAGCACTTCGAAAAGACGAGTAAAATCCATATGCTTACTGAGCGGCGTATTTGCCCGAAAAATAGTCTTTTGAGCCAAATTCGATAGTAAAATCTTTCTTTTCCGGACTATGGAGGAAAGTTTTCGGCTTTACCTGCCACTTTATCGCAAACATATTTGTCATTTGTACAGTTAAAACGACGAACCAACGCTGCTCATGACACGATTTTTTACACAACTGCACCTGATTGCGGTGCTGGCCATGCTGCTGTTTGCGTGGGGAAACTGCACCGGCAAGGTAACCTGCCACGAACTCTCCGGGCGCTGGACCACCCATGAAGGCCAGGATATACTTTTTCTGCAAGGCGGCAAAGCCTTGTGGCTTACGCGATTTGGAAGCCAGTACGATACGGTTCCTTTCGAATATGAATTGAATTGCAAGACCTCGCCAGCCAGCATCGATCTGGGGCATTTTTACAATGGCCCCTACACGGGAAAAACATTGTTCGGTATCCTGGAGTGGACTACGGATACTTCGTTTCGAATGCAATACGAGCCGGGAACAGATGCGGGGGTGCGGCCAGAAAAATTTAATATGGAATCCGCAGTGAAGTTTTCGACGGCGCCGGCGCCTGAAAAGGAATAACTGAAAATCTGTGAGGCGAAGCCGAACAGGCAATCCATCACCCGATCCCGTTCCCGCCACCCTGCACTTCCAGTTTCCAGCCCGCGCCTTCGACCATAAAGCGGATCAGGTCGATCATTTTGGCAGCCTGTTCGCGGGCGGCAGGCAGGAGGTTGCTTTTTTCGGCCTGTTCACGGATCATGTCCTTGGCGCGCTGGTTGATACGGTTGTAGTCTTCGGGGGCAAATGTTTCAAAAATACCCTCTGAAATATCATAGTAATCGAGCGTATGGTCGATGCTGAGTATTTGCGGCTCGGGCAGGGCGCTCATGCGAATGGTTTTGGTGAGCGGGTCGGCTTCCAGGTGCAGTTGTTCGAGGTCGTAGCCGGCAGCCACTGTTGCTCGTACCCGTACCAGCACTTTTTTATCCCACAAAAAAGTAAAATAGCCCTGGTATTCGCTGTAGTTGTACACTTCAGAAAAAGTACCCTCTACAGTAGTGAGTTTGGCCACTGCCTGTATTTTTTCCAGCAGCACGGAAGCGCTCTCGACCTTGTTTTGGCGCGGAACAAAATACTGATAGGTAAGCCAGCCTCCGATGGCAAAAGCGACCAGCAGGGCCAGGATGGAAGGAGCGTTTTTCATGTTATGGAGCAGGTTTGTGAGCGGCTATGAAGGTATGCCATATTGGTCGCGCAATGCAGCCAGGTGGTGCAAATGATGCCCGATAATGATAAAGAAATAGGCCCTGACCGATACCTTCCAGTTGCTGGCAGTGCCCACAAAACGGGATTGTTCTTCCGTGCATTGACTCAGCAAAAACAACGTATTGTCGCGTACGGCTTTCCACTCCTTCATCAAGTCTTTCATCGAACGGTGGCTCACATCTACCTGTTCCATCCAGATGTCCTGGTTAAAACCGGGCAAGGCAATGCGATCGCCCCGCATAAAAGACAGCAGCCGGAAGGAAAAAACGCGCTCGATATCGATCAAATGAACCACCATTTGTTTCACCGTCCATTTATCCGGCGCATAGGCGTAGTCGGCCTGTTCGGGTGTGAGCGACAGCAGCAGGTTTCGGGTATTTCGAAAAGTGGAATGGAGCAGGCTTTTGGCAGTACCGCGAGCAGGGACAAAGCGCAGGTAATATTCGTGGAAAGGAGCATACTCCCCTTTTTTGGGTCGTTTCATAGTCACATTTTTGCCAACAGGGTCATAAACCAGACTTCAAAAACCGTGTACACCACGTAGCAACACAAAAATATGCCTACAAACCAGTTGTCAGTGGGTTTGGCCATTTGCTGGTATAAAAACAAAAACAGCACCGACAAGGCCATTTTCCCGAATACAGACACTGTCACCAGGTTGTTGAAGGCGTATTTGCTGCTGCTCTGAACGGCACTCCGGCCGGCATAAAAAAGTCCGGTACAAATCAGCAAAAACAACAATACGGATGCGATGGAAAGTTTCCAGTATGCCTGCGTTTCCGGCAACAGCATATGCAGCAAAAACAACAGGAACGATATGGCTCCGGTAAGGCCGGCGAGATACAGGAAGAAGGTGCGGGAGGTCATGTTCTACTCTTTGAGCAGTTGCCGGTAAAGAGAATAGAGCGAGGCAATCATAAACAGCACAGTCAGAAATACAGCCCAGAGTGGGCGTTCGAGGTGCATGCGCGCATCCAGCCAGCGACCGATAAACACGCCGGCCAGGCAGGCGCCCAGCAGTTGGAACGCCATGCCGCTGTATTTGGCGGTGGCCTTAATTGCCGACCTGCGCTTTTCCTCCGGCGACAACTTTGGTGGCGGCATCCTGTGCAGGTTTTCCTTCAAAGTTTTTGGCAGCGCCATTGGAGGTTCCTATTTCCATCCGGCAGGAAACATTGAACTTCGCGCCACTTTGTACGATGAGTTTGTTGGTATTGATTTCACCATCCACTTCGGCCGTTTCGCGCACGTTCAGTAGTTCGGTGACGGTGAGTTTGCCTTTGAAAACACCTTCAATTACGGCATTTTGGCAATGAATTTCGCCGTCGACAGAGCCGGTCGGGCCGATAATCACTTTGGCCTGGCAGTTGAGTTTGCCTTTGATGGCACCGTCTACCCGAAGGTCGCTTTCACAGCGTAGTGTGCCTTCGAGCGCTGTTCCTTTTACCAGCACATTGAGTGCGGTAGACGGGGTGGCAGGGCTTGTCTTTTTGGGTTCTTCCGTGTTTTTGCCGTTACCAAACATAGATTTCTCTGTTTTATCCGTGTGTAAAGTGATGGTTGATGAAAAATCTGGCGCGGGGCCTCATTATCCATACAAGGGGAAATCACTCGCAATAAAAAATCAAACCGAAACATGCGGCTGTCTCACAAGTGTCGGCTTTAGAAAAAATGAAAACTTCGCTCTGTTCGCGATGCTTTTAGACCTTCCAGGTTTCGAAAACCTGGAAGGTCTGGCATCTCAACGAAACAAAACACTTCATTTATTTCTAGGCCGATAGGTATGAGACAGCCTCATGTTTCGGCGCAAGGTAATCACTTTATCAGAAATTCGGGCAGTAGATACCGCGTTTCTCCGGTCCGCAGATTTTGTAGACCATCGAAAACTCGAAGGAACCATTGCCATTGGTAGCCGTGTACAGGCTCGACGTATTGATGTCGTAACTGAAACCGATGTTGAACTGCTCGTAGTCAAAACGAGTACTCAGGATGATTGCGTCCATCAATTTGCCATCGTCGAGGCGGTTGGCCAGACGGGCCCACGCACCAAACTGGAATGCCTGGTGGTAGCGGCGGCTGTTGCCGAGCAGGAATTTGAAGGAGTTACCCACATTTACCTGCCAGGATGGGCCCTGGAAGAATGTAACAACGCCCGGAACGAGACCGAATTTGCGGCCGTTCATGAACTCACCACCTGCATGGAAGGTGAATTTGGAGTAGAGCGGAATGTTTTGTTTTTCAAACGACTGGTTGGCGCGGTTGAGGTGACTGAATGCTCCACCGAAGTAGAAATTGTTGTCGTTGCCCAGTACGCTGAACCACAGAGCGCCTGCCGACAGGTCGACGAACAGGAAACTCGGGTCGTCAATTACATCCGGCGGAAGGGTCGGATCGAATACGCCATTGCCGTTGTTCTGTTGTGGCCACTGCAGGTTAGCGCTGTTGATGCTGCGGTTGCTGAGGCCTACGTCGGCGCCAAGTACCAGGTAGTGGGCTTTTTTGCGGTATCCACCCATTTTTTTGGAGTAGGAACCCGACAAACGAGCCTGAATAGTAGCGAATTCAGAAGCACCCGCTTTATCGCCCCACAACGTACCGCCGATTCCGAAGTAGTCGTAACGGCCTACTGGCAGTTTCTGGTCATACGATACAGAGTAGGTATTATAGGCATTTTTCTTGAGGATAGAAGCCCACTGGTTGCGGTAGTTGGCAACCAGGCGGTGGTTACAGTTCATCACACCGGTGAGCGCAGGGTTCAGGTTGAGGGGGCTCTGGTAGAACTGCGAGAAGTGAATGTCCTGTGCAGATGCCGAGACAGTAGCCAGCAGGATGGCGCAGCAAACAGAAAAGTGTAGAAACGTTTTTTTCATAAACAGACGAACCATAATTGTGTTGGATGAGAACAGCGTACAATTTTTATTGGGCCTCCAAGCCTGCCCGATTCATTTTCAAGTGGGCGAAGGTACATTTTTCCATACGCACCAAGAATTTTTCTGCGTATTTAGGAAGGCTCCTGGCAAAATTTAACTTCACAGGACAAAATACCGCCCCAAAACGGCATCCGGGCGAATCATATTTTGGCCGATGTGTTAAAGGTTTCGGGTGTAAAGAGGGTTTAACTTTTGGAAATGCTGCCTGGGGAGAGAGTTATGAGTTAAGAGTTATGAGTTATTCTCACATTGCTATTGGCCATACTAGTGGAGAAGCCGAAAGCAACGTGAGTATAACTCATAACTCTTAACTCATAACTCATCCCTCAAAGTCTCGTTCTCACCTTCTGCACCATCTGCGTTTTCCACTCCAGGAAGTCGCCGCCCAGTATGCGGCGGCGCGCTTCTTTTACCAGCCACAGAAAAAAGCCGAGGTTTTGCAGGGTAGCGAGTTGCATACCGAGGATTTCATTGTTCATAAACAGGTGGCGCAGGTAAGCCCTGGTGTGAACAGTGCTCGTATGTACATGGCTTTGCGGGTCGATCGGGGTAAAATCATCGCGCCATTTCTGGTTTTTGATATTGATAATTCCTTCCGGGGTGTACAGCACACCGTGGCGGGCATTGCGGGTGGGCAACACACAGTCGAACATATCGATACCGAGGGCAATGCACTCCAGAATATTTTCGGGCGTACCCACCCCCATGAGGTAACGCGGCTTGTCTTTGGGCAAAATAGCCGTCACCAGTTCGGTCATCGCATACATATCTTCCGCAGGCTCGCCGACCGACAGGCCGCCGATAGCATTGCCTTCCCGGCCCAATGAAGCAATGGTTTCGGCCGAAATACGGCGCAATTCGGGATAGGTGCTGCCCTGTACGATCGGAAACAAAGTTTGGCTATGTCCATAAAGCGGTTCCGTCTTATCAAAACGTTCGATGCAGCGCGCCAGCCAGCGGTGGGTCATTTCCATCGATTTGCGCGCATAGCGTTCGTCGCAGGGATATGGTGTGCATTCATCGAAGGCCATGATAATATCGGCGCCGATGACCCGCTGAATATCCATTACATTCTCCGGCGTGAAGGTATGCCGGGAACCATCGATATGGCTTTGAAACGTCACACCCTCTTCCTTGATTTTGCGGCGGTGGCCCAGCGAATACACCTGATACCCGCCGCTGTCGGTCAGCACCGGCCCTTGCCAGCCATTGAAACCGTGGATACCGCCAGCCTGCTGGAGTACATCGAGCCCAGGCCGAAGGTACAGGTGGTAGGTATTGCCGAGGCAGATTTGCGCCTGTACATCGTCGCGCAGTTCATGCTGGTGCACGGCTTTTACCGTGGCTGCCGTACCCACCGGCATAAAAATAGGCGTTTCAATAGCGCCGTGGGCGGTTTGAACAAGACCTGCACGGGCAGCACTGTGCGGGTCGGTATGTAGAAGAGAAAAATTCATGATGTTCAATAGGCGCTTGTTAGGCCAGGTTCCGGTTGCTGTCCAATTTCAGCAGCACCCCGATCAGCAAGGTAAATCCGATCAGCGACGAGCCACCGTAACTGATAAATGGTAGCGGAATACCGATGATAGGGAAAAGTCCCATGGTCATTCCAACATTTACCATCACATGGATAAAAATGACGCCTGCCACGCAATAGGCATAAATACGTGAAAAATTGGATCGTTGTCGTTCAGCCAGCACCGTAATTCGATACAGCAGCCAGAAAAACACCACAATGATGGCGGCCACGCCTACAAAGCCCTGTTCTTCACCTATGGTACAGAAAATGAAGTCGGTACTTTGCTCGGGCACGTATTTGAGTTTGGTCATGTTGCCGTCGAGGAAACCTTTCCCGCCAAAACCGCCGGAGCCTATGGCCATTTTGGAGTGCAGGAGGTTGTAGGCAGCGCCGCGCGCATCGGCAGCGGCCTCGGCGGGCTTGAGCCATATTTTGATGCGCTGCTGCTGGTGCGGCGCCAGCAGGGTGTAACACGCGAAATTGGCGGCAAACAACAGCCCGATTCCCAGCCCCAGCATCAGCAGCCAGGAACGAAGTTGCGACTGTATCAGGGTGTTTTTTTTCAGGTAATTGGGCAAAAATGCTGCAACAAACAAGGCTGCATGCGGAATCATGACGGTCATATTCCTTACCTGATCGCTCACGGTGGCAGGATCTACACCCGCTTGCGTGAGCACCCAGTTGAAAATCGGCGTCCACCAGAAAGTGAGAAGTATCAGTACTACCCACACCCCGAACCACACCTGTGTGCGGGTACGGAACCGGGAAATCAAGTGAAAATTGGTGTACGTGAGCAGCCAGGCCACCACAAAAGGCGGTTCAAAAATGAGGCCCAGCAATACCATCGCCACTACACCAAACCCAAGCAGGTACCAGGTAGGCGATAGGCCTTCGCGGTACAGAACCATCATGAAAGAGAAAAATACCAGTGCCGAACCTGTGTCGTTTTGCACCAGCGGCGACATAATGAGCGCAGGCAACAGGAAAATACCCATGGCTATAATCCGGCTTTTCCATTCGCGCAGATCCACGCCGGTAGAACTCAGGTAGGCCGCCATGGCCAGGCTGGTGCCGAATTTGGCTATTTCAGCAGGCTGGAATGTAAAGCCCCCGATCTGGTACCAGGCGTTAGCGCCGTTCACTTCGCGCCCGAAAATGAGGGTACCTGGCAACAGTATAATTGAAAAAAGGTATATAAAAAAGGCAAAAGTGCGCCAGAAAGCCCAATCACTCATCATGATGACAAAAAGCAACGCAAAGCAGAAAACAATAAAAAAGAGTTGTTTCCCTATGTTGCTGCTCATGTCGAAGAAACTGAGCGGGGCATTCGGGTCGTAGTTGACGGCAAAAATCATCAACCACCCGATGACGACCAGCGCCACGTATAGGCCCAACGTAATCAGGTCGGCTCCGCCTGTTGCATTCGAAAGTTGTCGGGTGCCCGTTATCATGTTATTATTCTAAAAAATCGCGCGGATGAATGTGCTGATCCCGGGCCGGATAAGCGCCGGGAAATTCTACCAGTTGGGCAATAAACGCCATGGCTTCCAGCCGCGAACGAAATGCGCCCACCCGCAGTTTGTAATACGGTTTTTCATGCACCCAGTCGGCCGGTACTTCCGGATAATAGGTCTTGAACCGCATCCGGCCGTCTTCTACTTGTTGCCGGTCGGTAGAAGCCATTACCTGCACGCGCCAGCCATCGATGTGTGGCGTCGTGCGGTTGTTGTTCGTCCAGGAGCGCAGCAGCTGGGTAATAGCAGGGTCTTCATTGATTTGCACTTCCTGCGCATGCAGGTTGGCACTCAACAACAGCATTACCACTGCCACAGCGCACGCGCGCAGCCTTGCAAACGAAGTATTGTCGGATAAAATATGCATGTCAGAAAATGTTTCGGACCGCTTCCGTGGGTTATTTTCCTATGATTTGGAGAGAGGCCGATGTACCCAGTCGGTCGGCGCCCGCATCTACCAGCGCCTTTGCATCGGCTGCCGTGCGAATACCACCGGATGCCTTTATTTGAAAAGCCGTTCCTCCAAGCCGCCGCAAGATACGAACCATTTCCGGGGTAGCAGCATGTCCGTGCATGCCTGTGCCCGTTTTTAACCATTCGACACGCGCTTCGCGGGCAATTTCAATCACTTTCTGTATTTCTGCCTCGCTCAGATAGCCGCATTCCAGGATGAGTTTCAGGGTTTTGCCGCGCATGTGTGTAGCGCGTGCCACACTGTCGATGTCGTGGGTGACGTGGTTCCAGTTGTCGCTTTTCAAGGCTGCAATGTTGATCACCGCATCGATGTCGTCGGTGCCTTCATCGATGGCCCGTTTGATTTCCTCGCTTTTGGCAGCAATAGCAGTGTAGCCCATGGGGAAACCGACTACGGTGGCGAGGCGGATTTTCGACATATCGCCGATGATGCGACGGGCATCCCGTACATACAAGGGTGGAATACAAACGCCGGCGAACTGATATTGAATGGCTTCTTCGCACACTTTTCGGACATCGGCGAGGGTAGTGTCCGGGCGAAGGATGGTGTGCTCGATATAATTGGCAAGTTCCGTCATATTCTTTTGCGCAGACCGGGGGTAAAGCGTAGTGTTTTGTGGCAGAAAACAAAAAAAGGAGGCCCTCCCGCATGGTTCCGGACGGAAGGGCCTAAATCGCTTTCATGTGGCTTTTCGCAGCAAATGTAAAAGGTTTTTTGAATGTTGCTACATTTTAAGCAGAACAATTCTAAATTTTTTTTATTCATTGCAAACGGTTCCGCAACCGGATGCGGGCTTCGAAAAAAGATGTTTTTTACAGATACCCCGCTGTAAGATGTTTCCAGAGCAAGTCTTTCAGTTGCTGGATGTTTTTATTGGCCGCAGCCGAAATAAAAATGGCCGGGATTCCATCCGGTAGCGTTTCGCGCAGCATCTTTTCCAGGCTGTCGTCTATCAGGTCAGATTTGGAAATAGCCAGCAACCGGGGCTTGTCGAGCAAGTCGGGGTTGTAGGCCTCGAGTTCATCCAGCAGAATCTGGTACTCGTCTTTGATACTGCGGTCGGTATCGGCCGGTACCATAAACAGCAACACGCTGTTGCGCTCGATGTGTCTGAGAAATCGGTGGCCCAGTCCGCGGCCTTCGTGCGCTCCTTCGATGATACCGGGGATATCGGCCATGATAAACGTTTGGCCTTCGCGGACTTTTACGATGCCGAGGTTGGGCGTGAGCGTTGTAAACGCATAATCGGCAATTTTGGGTTTGGCAGCGCTCACCGCACTCAGCAAGGTACTTTTTCCGGCATTGGGAAAGCCTACCAGCCCCACGTCGGCCAGCACCTTGAGTTCGAGGATGATCCACTTCTCGATGTTCGGCTCTCCGGGTTGCGCATACCGGGGCGTCTGGTGGGTGGCCGTTTTGAAAAAGTTGTTGCCTTTGCCGCCCCGGCCACCAGGTAGCAGAATTTTTTCATCGTCTTTTTCCGTGATTTCCAGCAGCACCTCTCCGGTTTCGGCGTCGCGGGCGACGGTGCCCAGCGGCACTTTTACGATGATGTCGCGGCCGTCAGAGCCGGTTTTGAGTCCGCCCTTGCCGCCTTCGCCATCGCCGGCAAAGATGTGTTTGGTAAATCGCAGCGACAGGAGCGTCCACTCTTGCGGGTTGGCCTGCAAGATGATATGCCCGCCCCGGCCACCATCGCCGCCGTCGGGTCCGCCTTTCGCCGTGGTAGGGCCGCGGTAAAAGTGAACGCTGCCCGCCCCGCCTTTTCCAGAACGAAACATGATTTTGACGTAATCGACGAAGTTTTGCTCAGCCATGATAGAGGTGAGAGGTGAGAGAGTGAGAGTGTGAGAGGGGTGAGAATGTGAGAGGGGGGCAAAGATAGGGAAGATGGGGGAAATGAAGGTTGGAAAGGATTTTTAAACATCGGCAGCGCCTGAACGTCGGCAGCGCTTGAAGCGCTGCCGACGTTGCTCCCCGCCAACAATTTTACGTTGCCCGCGTTTTTGTATTCCTTTGCAACACTGACTTAACACCCGTCTTATGCCCGCACCACCCGATATTGCCAAAACCATTGCCAACAAAAAATTTATCGACCCCACCGAACAAAACTGGCTCGAAGGCCCGCGCGACCGGGGTTTCGAACTGTTGTTTGCCCTGAAAGTGTTCTGGGAATTCCTGCGCGGTTTTCGCGGACTCCATTTTGTCGGGCCTTGCATCACGGTGTTCGGTTCGGCGCGCTTCAAGGAAGGGCATCGTTACTACGAAGCCGCACGCTCGATGAGCAAACGCCTTTCGGAAGAACTGGGCCTTTCTATCATGACCGGCGGCGGCCCCGGCATCATGGAAGCCGCCAACCGCGGCGCACGCGAGGCAGGCGGCCCTTCCGTGGGTTGCAATATCGCCCTGCCTTTTGAGCAATCCGTCAACCCGTATGTCGACAAATTTGTCACCATCCGCTACTTTTTTGTGCGCAAGGTGATGCTCGCCAAATACTCCTATGCCTTTGTCATTTTCCCCGGCGGATTTGGCACCATGGACGAGTTTTTTGAAATCCTGACGCTGGTTCAAACCAAAAAAGTGGAGAATTTCCCCATCGTGGTGATGGGAATGGATTACTACCAGCCCATCCGCGACTACGTTCAATTCATGGTCGAACAAGGCACGATTTCACCGGAAGACCTGAATCTGGTGCTGTTTACCGATAGCGAGGAAGAAGCCGTCAACCATATTCGACAGTTTCTGACGGCGAATTACAAACCGGTGCGGAGGAGCAGGCCGGTATGGTGGTTGTTTGAAAAAAGTTAAAGACGTAAAGCGCTCCAAAACACCCCTCAAATGGCACTTTTCGTTAATCTATAGTTAAATGACAAAAAAATTATATTCGTCGTACCCTTAAAAAGCATTCATGCAAAAGTTTCGGCACGAGTATGCTGTCCGATGCTCTATTTGTTCACCTTTAAACGCAACACCACATGTACAACAGATCAGTGTTTGCCCAGCCCACCGGATGTTGGAATAGCCGTCGAGAACGTACGCCTATTGACCATAGTGTACGGTTATCAACCCCATCGAAATGGCGCTATTTCATGTTGGACGGAGGCAGGGGTCTTGTGGTGCAATCGTCTATCTCAAGACGTTAACAGGTAGTAGCAGCGCGGGACCTTACTCTTTCGCCAGGCTTTTTCTGATAATCTTTTTACCCGCTTCATTGATTCGCCAGAGGGTTTTTCCACTCTCTTTTACTTTATCTACTAATCCGGCTGTCGTTAATTCTTTGATATAATCCATTACCAGTTTCCTGCTCCCCAGTCTGGATTCGGACATCATGGCAGTAATCGTCAGACCTTTCTCCAGTGCAAGGCTGGACAGTAATATTTCCGACACCCGCACCCTTGTTAGTGACAAGGCCAGTGTTTCTTCGAAATCTTTCAGGCTGTATGGTTGTGGCGCCGTTGGCGCCATGAGTTTTTCTGTTCTCAGGTGAGATAACAGACTGTCTCTCAATTTATTCAATTCGTGGTTGATCTCCGAATTGGACATCATTCCATTGGCCCGGGCCTTCTTTACATCGTTGTATCGGGCCAACTGGATGATGATCCCGTCGCGCTGGACAGGGTCTTCCGTATGCCTGATGAGCAATTGCAGGGCAGCGTCCAGGTCGTCAGACGCAATGAGTTGGCGGATGAGGTCTTTGAGTTCGGGTTCGGACATTTTTTAGAGTTATGAGTTATAAAGTTATGAGTTATGAGTTATTCTCACATTGCTTTTGGCCACTCTATCAACAAAGCCAAATGTAAAGTGAGTATAACTCATAACTCATAACTTTCTAACTCATAACTCTTCCAGTAAAGTCAATCAAACTCAATCGTATCTCCCGCCTTGTACGTGTCTTTTTTGCCGCCTTTTTCTGGAGTGGGTTCGGGCGTTTCTACTTCACCGAACAGGTTGACCTGTTGTGGAGCGGCTGCGGCCGGTTCTTCTTTTTCTTTGGCCGGTTTGCTCAGTTTGGAGGCGCCGGGGTCTACCTCTTTCACCGAGCCAAGGGCCTGGTCGCTGAGGCGGTTGCCGACGGCTTTCCAGCCTTTGGGTTCCATAAAATCGCCGAGCGACACCTCGCCCGTCATGGCTTTGCCCTTGATTTTGATGCTGTAGGAGATGCGCGGATTTTCCTTAACCGAAGCGAACAGCAGTTTTGATTTGGGGTGATCGGTGAGGTAGCCGTAGCGTTCGCGGAGTTTGTTGGTTTCTATTTTGAAACGTTTCACCATCGTCCAGCCTTTGTGGCCGTCGAAATGAACGGCGTTGACGACTAATTCGGGTGTCAGTTTGCAGAGGTGCAGGATTTCCTTCATCTCGAAGCGCTGCTGTACGTCGGTGTCCGTCACCTCGTAGGAGCCGTCGGTGTATAGGATCAGGATGCTGTCGCCGGTGTCGAATTCGCCGAGGCAGTGGCCGCGTTCCTGGGTGTTGAGGCGGCCGGTAATATCGTCGAACCAGAGTTTTTGAGCGCCGATAGTGCTTTTGCCCACCTCTTTTTGTTTGATCTGTTTGACCGGGTATTTGGTCAGCACATTGCCCAGCGAATCGCGTCCTTTGATGGCCAATTCGGCAAAATCGTAGTCGAAAATCTTGATTTTGGCCGTGCTGGCAGGCGTCAGCGTGACCTGGATTACCTCGCTTTCCCCGTTCGGATTGACGGTGAAATACAGGATTTTGGAGCCTTTGGCCTCCGAACCGAGTTGGTATTCCTTGTCGCGGGTGATGGCGGTTACATTAAAACGTTTGACAAAGGAGCGCCCCGTTTTGGCATCCAGATAAGCCATGTTATAGGTGGTGCGTTCGTCGTTTTTCTTCCAAACGGCCACGTGCGTAATGTCTTTGCCGACGAATATCTTTTCACCCACACGTACCACTTTCATCACGCCGTCGCGGCGGAAAACAATCACGTCGTCGATATCGGAACAATCCTGCACAAACTCGTCTTTTTTGAGGCCCATGCCGATAAATCCTTCAGCGCGGTTGACGTACAGTTTGGCGTTGTTGGCCACAACGGCAGTAGCCTGAATGGTGTCGAAAGCAGCGATTTCGGTGCGGCGTTCGCGGCCTTTTCCGTATTTGGACAGCAGGTTTTCGAAATAGGCGATGGCGTATTCCGTCAGGTGTTCGAGGTGGTGTTTGGTCTGGGTGAGTTCCTCGTTCAGTTTGTTGATTTCCTCATCAGCCTTGAAGGAATTGAATTTGGAAATGCGTTTAATGCGGATTTCCGTCAGGCGCAGGATATCGTCTTCCGTGATTTCGCGCAACAGCCGGAGGCGTTTGTCGGCGGCGGTGGGCTTCATATCGGGCGTCACCACGTATTTCCGCAGTCCGGTGTCGATGGTGCTGAGCACGGCTTCCCAGGTTTCGCATTCCTCGATGTCGCGGTAAATGCGTTGCTCGATGAATATTTTTTCCAGCGAGGCGAAGTGCAGTTTTTCTTCTAGTTCGTGCTGCAGAATGGCCAGTTCCATGCGCAGCAGTTCCTTCGTGTTTTCGGTGGAAATGCGCAGCAGTTCGTTGACGTCGGTAAACAGCGGTTTGTTTTCGACGATGACGCAGCAGTTGGGGCTGATGCTCACTTCGCAATCCGTAAAGGCATACAAGGCATCGATGGTGACATCCGGGCTGACGCCGGGTTGCAGTTCGATTTCGATATCGATGTTGGCGGCCACCTTGTCGATGACTTTTTTGATTTTGATCTGGCCTTTTTCGTTGGCTTTGATGATCGATTCAATCAGGTCGCCGGTGGTAACGCCGAAAGGTATTTCAGTGATTTGCAGCGTTTTTTTGTCCATTTCCCGGATGCGGGCACGCACACGCACCTTGCCGCCCCGGCTGCCGCCGTTGTAATTGCTGGCATCGATGAGGCCGCCGGTAGGGAAATCGGGCACCAGGTCCGATTTGCGGCCTTTGAGGCTGGCGATGCTGGCTTTGATGATTTCAACGAAGTTGTGGGGCAGGATTTTCGTGCTCAAACCCACCGCAATGCCTTCGGCGCCATGGGCCAGCACGAGCGGGAATTTCATGGGCAGGTTGACGGGTTCGCGTTTGCGGCCGTCATAACTCAGTTGCCAGGTGGTAGTATCGGCATTGAACGCGATGTCGAGGGCAAATTTGGTGAGGCGCGCCTCGATATAACGCGGCGCCGCCGCCGAGTCGCCGGTGCGGTAGTCGCCCCAGTTGCCCTGACAATCGATCAGCAGTTCCTTCTGGCCCATATTCACCAGCGCATCGCCGATGGCAGCGTCGCCGTGCGGGTGGTACTGCATGGTTTGGCCTATGAGATTGGCCACCTTGTGGTAGCGTCCGTCGTGCTGCTCGTACATGGCGTGCAGGATGCGGCGCTGTACGGGTTTCAGGCCATCTTCCACGGCAGGTACGGCGCGTTCGAGGATCACATAACTCGCATAGTCCAGAAAATAGTTCTGGTACATGCCCGACAGAGTGATGATATGATCCTCGTGGTTGGCCGAAGTGGTAGGTGGTATGGAAGTATCTTTTTTCGCTTTTGCCATGCTGGTTATTGGTTATCCGTTATCTGTTATCTGTTTTCAGGCAGATAAGGGCGCTACTGTTGTTATGCTGACGGGGTAAGATGGGGCAAAGGTAATGGAGTTGGGGAGTCGGGGAGTTAGTGTTTTGGTGTTTTTTAATGTGAAGCCAAACAGATATTCACCCCTTCATCAACCTCCCGGAACAAATACCCTTGGCATCTTTATCAGCGAACGCCAAGCGGGAAGTCACCCCCTCTCCCTCGGAGAGGGGGCCGGGGGGTGAGGTCTCACCCCCCAAAATGCGGATTATAAATAACCCCAATCAAATTGCCCCAGGGGTCTTTCACCGTAGCCACCCGAATATCGTCGCCTACTTCGGTGGGAGGCTGGTGCGCCGTGGCCCCCAGTTCGAGCAATTGGTTATAAGCAGCGGCAATGTCTTCCACGCCCCAATAGGTTTCTATGTTTTGGCCGACGGAACTTTTATCATCTTCAACAGGTTGCAGGCCAAGTTCGTAGCCACCCACTTCAAAACCGACATAAAACGGTTGATTGAAATAGGGGCCGAATCCTAAAAAGCGGCTGTACCATTCAGTGGCGCGTGCCAGATCGGTAACGCGGTAGATACAGGTGCGAAGGCCGAGCAGAGAAGCAGACATGGGAGCAGTAATTTGAAAAGTGAAGATATACAGGCAGCCTTGCGACATTTTTTAAAAACCGAACGTCCTACGGCAACCTGTTTTCCTGTTGTTCAGGCAGCAAATATAGAATAAATTGTTTTTAATAATAAAACTTTTTGTTTTTAATTTTATGCGTGCTACATTTGGGCAAGTTTTTTCCAGCACTCATAGGAAAAAAAAGTTCGTTCGTCGGTGAACCAAGTAAACACAGGAAACGTTTGATGCGAAAAATGTTTCCTACGTTTACCTTTGCGACATGTTTACCGAACAGCAGGAAAAATGGTTAAAACGAGTGGATGAATTATTTCTCCGCTTCGGCATTAAAAGTATCACGATGGATGACGTGGCACGCGAGCTCGGCATCTCCAAAAAAACCCTGTACCAGTTTGTTGAAAACAAGGACGATCTGGTGCACAAACTGTTGAGCAGGCACATTGAGCAGGAAAAACAAACCTGCACACTCCTGTTTGCCAACGCTGCCAATGCCCTGGAAGAGATGTATATCGTGATTGAAAGCGATACACAACAATTGAAACAGATGAAAACCAACATCATCCACGACCTGCAGCGCTATCACCCCGAAGCCTGGGAAAAAGTAGTCGAGTATCAACGCGGCTTTTTGTACACCGTCGTGCGCAACAACCTCGAACGAGGCATCACCGAAGGCATCTATCGAAGTGATCTGGATGTCGATATCCTCACCAAACTCCACATTTCAGGTTCTCTGCAACTTTTCAATCCGGCGCTTTTCCCGCAGGAGGAATACAAATATGAAATCGTATTCCGCCAGTATATGCTGCATTACCTCTACGGCATTGTTTCCGAAAAAGGAATGGCCATGCTGAAAAGTAAAATCCACCCCTCTTCCGTCTCTCTCTAAAAGCACAAAATTCTCATCATGCAAATACGTACAATTCTACTAACACTCCTGACAGCAGGAGGCATGACCCTTGTCGGCCATGCCCAGCAGAGCATGACCCTGAACGACTGCCTCCAGTACGCCCTGGCCAATGCGCCCGAAGTACAGGTGGCACAACTTCAGGTGTCGGATGCCGACTGGCAGATCAGGGAAAACAAGGCGACCGGCCTGCCTCAGGTATCCGGAAGCATTGGCTACCAGTATTTCATCCAGCGCCCCGGCATTCCGGCCAGCGCACTCGGTTTCCCGGGAGCCGGCGACGAAAAAATTGCCTTCAGTGCTTTGCACAACCTCTCGCCCACCCTGTCGTACAACCAGTTGTTTTTCAGCAACAGTTACCGCGTCGCCAGAAAAGCCGCATGGTACTATCGCGCCTATGTCGACCAGCAACTTACTGCCGCCAAACGCACGGTGTACAACCGCGTGATTGACGCCTACTTGCCAGCCGTGCTCATCAGCGACAACCTGGCAACGCTGGATAAAAACATCGGGAACCTGGAAAAACTGCTGTCCGACACCCGCGCTATCAACCAGGCCGGTTTTGCCGAACAACTCGACGTCGATCGACTTGATCTGTCGCTATCTACCCTGCGCAGCGAACGCAGCAACCTGGTGCGCCAGCGCGAAATCGTGGTAGATGCCCTCAAACTCTCCATGGGTATGCAAGTCAGCAATCAGATCACACTTTCCGACAACATCCAGCAACTGATGGATACCTACACAGACGCCGACCTGAGCACAGAACTCAACCTGCAAAACCGCGCCGACTATGTGGCCCTGCTGAAAAGCCGCGACCTGAGCGCCCTGCAGATCGAACTGAACAGCAAACCATGGATGCCTTCCTTTGCCGGCTTTTTGCAATACTCCCCTGCTTTTCAGGGCGGTTTTGGCAACGACAAAAAATGGTTTTTTATCCCCTCTGCCGTGGCCGGTGTGTCGATCAATTTTACACTCTGGGACAGCGGCGTGAGCAAAGCCCGCCGCCAGCGCGCCCTGGTGGGTGTACAAACGCTGGATGTACAAAAACAAATGCTTGAAAACGCCATCGCGCTCGAAGTAGAATCGGCCCGCAAGCAATACGTCAATGCACAGGAACGCGTCGGCAGCCAGCAAAAAAACCTCGACCTGGCCCAGCGTATCTATGATACTACCCAGACGAAATACAAGGCCGGCGTCGGCAGCAGTTTCGAAGTGACACAGGCCGAACAGGGACTTTATACTGCCCAGCAGAATGTTATGCAGGCCCGTTACGACCTGCTGACGGCCCGCATCGCTATTAAAAAAGCACTCGGTCTGGAGAAATAGAGGTGAGAGGTGAGAGGCGAGAAGTGAGAAACACAGCGCCCCCCCCTCTACCCTGACCCGACCGACGACTGTCGACTTATTTAAATACATTAAAACATTTCAACATGAACCATATTAAATTCCTCACTCTTGCAAGCATCGGTTTGAGCATCGTGCTGTTGTCTGCCTGCGGCGGTGGCGGCGTCAAAGATCCCGCTGCCCAACTCGCAAAACTCAAAGAAGACAAAGCAGCCATCGATGCACAAATTACTGCGCTGGAAAAAGAAATCGGTACTGCCAGTGGCCAGCCGGCGCGGGTAAAAACCATCGGTCTTACCGAAGTAAAAACAGGTGTTTATCGCCATTTTATCGACCTGCAAGGCAAGGTGGATGCGGAAGAAAGCATTCCTGCTACAGCCAAAATGCCCGGTACGCTGAAACGCGTGTATGTGAAAAACGGCGACGACGTGCGCCGTGGACAATTGCTGGCCGAAATTGAAGACAACATCCTCCAGAAAAGCCTCGCCGAACTAGAAGGCCAACTGGCTACCGCTACCGACATCTACAACCGCCAGAAAGGCCTGTGGGATCAGAAAATCGGTACCGAAGTAGCCTTCATTCAGGCCAAAAACGGCAAGGAAAGCATCGAGCGCAGCATCGCTACCCTCAAGGAAAACATCGGGCAAACCAAAATTTATGCACCTACCAACGGCACGGTCGACCTCGTCGTGCTCAAACAAGGCCAGGTGATCTCTCCGGGTATGCCGCTTTGCAACATCCTCAATCTCAGCAACCTGAAAATCAAGGGCGAGGTGACGGAAGCATATGCTGCCAAAGTGCGCAAAGGCGACCAGGTGCAGGTGTTTTTCCCTGATCTGAAAAAAGAAATCACCACACGCGTGACGTATGTCAGCAAAACCATCAACCCCATGACCCGTACGTTCGTGGTGGAATGCGCCTTGCCCAACGCGGCCGACTACCGCGCCAATCAGGTGGCGGTGATGAAAATTGTGGACTACCAGAACCCGAATGCCGTTACCATTCCGGTCAACGTGATTCAAACGGCTCAGGATGGCGAGTTTGTGATGATTGCTGAAAAAACCGGCGACAAAACTGCTGTTGCCAAAAAAGCCAGCATCAAACAAGGCAGCAACTACAACGGTCAGGTGGAAGTCCTCAGCGGTCTGAAAAAAGGCGACTGGGTGATTACCACGGGTTTTCAGGATGTGAATAATGGAGAAACGGTCGCTTTCTAGAGTGTGAGAGAGTGAGAACGTGAGAGCGTGAGAGTTCGTAGATTACAACCGCTATGTACTAAAAAATTCTAGAGTGAAACGGTGTACTCTACGAACTCTCACCCTCTCACATCTCTCACGCTCTCACGCTCTCACACTCTCACATCTCTCACCCTCTCACGCTCTATCCATGTACCTTCCTCACCACTTCACACAAACCGACACCGCTACCCTGGTGGCTTTCATGCGCCAATACGCATTTGCCACCATCGTATCGGAAGTAGACGGCAAGCCCTGCGCTTCGCACCTGCCTTTTGTGGTAGAGTGGAAGGAAGATGGCACGATACAGTTGCTGGCACACTTTGCCAAAGCCAATCCGCAATGGCAAACACTGGAGGGGCAAACGGCACTCGTTATTTTCAACGAACCGCATGCCTACATCTCGCCATCACTGTACGACAAGGAACTGAGTGTGCCGACCTGGAACTACATAGCCGTGCATGCCTACGGGCACGCTACCTTGATTACTGAAGAAGCAGCCGTACGTGAATTGTTGGAAAAACAAATTCAATCCTTTGAGAAAGAATATTTTACACAATGGATGAATTTGCCGGAACCATTCAAGGCTGCTATGCAAAAAGGCTTAACCGCCTTCCGGATCGATGTGACAGAACTGCAAGGCAAGGAAAAACTGAGCCAGAACAAATCGGCACAAGAGCGCGAACGAATTGGAAAACACCTGATTGAAAATACAGATAGTACAGCCAGAGAAACTGGCCTGCAAATGCTCAACAAACTGCTTATCACACCGATAACAGATAACTAATAACTGATAACAAATTCATGAAAGAATTTAAACCTACCTCGTGGGCGATCGACAACCGCACTTCGATATTCATCATTACGGTGATTATCACGCTGGCGGGCATTATGTCGTACAACGCGCTCCCCAAAGAGCAGTTCCCCGATGTGACGGTGCCACAGATTTTCGTTACCACGATTTATCCCGGCGCCTCTCCTTCCGACATGGAACAACTCGTCACCAAACCCATTGAAAAACAACTCAAAGGTTTGAGCGGTGTCAAAAAAGTATCGTCTTACTCTGTACAGGACTTTTCCAACATCATCGTCGAATTCAATACCGACCTCGATGTAGCGCAGTGCAAGCAAAAGGTAAAAGACGGCGTCGACAAAGCCAAACGCGACTTGCCGACCGACCTGCTGGAAGACCCAACTGTCACGGAATTCGACATCTCGGAAATTCCGATCATGAGCGTCAATGTAGCCGGCGATTTCGACCTCGACAAGTTGAAAGACTATTCTGACCGCCTCAAGGACCGCATCGAGGAATTGCGTGAAATCACCCGCGTCGACCTCGTGGGCGCGCTCGAAAAAGAGGTGCAGATCAATGTCGACAAATACAAAATGGCGGCTGCAAGCCTCACCTTCAATGACATTTCCAATGCACTGGCCTACGAAAACATGACGATTTCGGCCGGTAATGTCGACATCGGTGGCATGACGCGTTCCGTTTCCATCCGCGGCGATTTCAAGGATGTAGAGCAAATCAAAAACATCATCGTGTCGTCTCAATCAGGCGCACAACTGTACCTGAAAGACGTCGCCGAAGTAAAAATGGGGCACCAGGAGCAGGAAAGTTACAGCCGCCTGAACGGCCGCAATGTCATCTCGCTCAACGTCATCAAACGCACCGGCGAAAACCTGATCGACGCGTCCGACAAGATCAAAAAGATCGTGGACGAGATGAAAGCCAGCGAATTCCCGGCCAACCTCGAGGTGAGCATCACCGGCGACCAGAGCCGCGCCACCCGCACCACGCTGCACGACCTGATCAACACCATTATCATTGGCTTTATTCTGGTAGCGCTCATCCTCATGTTCTTCATGGGCGGTACCAATGCCGTGTTCGTGGCCCTGGCCGTTCCGTTGTCGATGTTTATTGCCTTCATGGTACTACCCAGCGTAGGATTCACCCTCAACTTCATCGTGTTGTTTGCCTTCCTCCTGGGGCTGGGCATTGTGGTCGACGATGCCATTGTGGTCATAGAAAACACCCACCGGATATACCACGAAGAAGCCGACCTGGGCATCGTACACGCCGCCAAAAAAGCCGCCGGAGAGGTGTTCCTGCCCGTATTGTCGGGTACGGCTACTACCCTGGCGCCGTTTTTCCCGCTGGTGTTCTGGGGTGGTATTTTTGGTAAATTCATGCACTACCTGCCCGTTACCATCATCATTACGCTTACAGCTTCATTGGTGGTAGCCTATATCATCAACCCGGTGTTTGCCGTATGGTTTATGAAAAAAGAAGGCGACGAATCGAAAAAGGTCGACCATAAAAAAGTGCGCAACCGCCTGTATGCCGCGTATGTGGTATTTGCGCTGGCCACCATTTTCTTTTATGCAAATGGGTACATTGGCATGGGCAACTTCCTGGTTTTCTGTGCATTGTTTATTGTATTGTACAAATATGTACTGGACAAAGCGGTTGTTTGGTTCCAGGATAAAGCATGGCCTGCTTTTCAGGATTTTTATGCCCGATTCCTCGGCGCGGTATTGCACCATCCCTGGAAAATGCTGCTGGGCATGATGATCCTGCTGATCAGCGCCTGCGGTCTTACGCTGTCGCGTCAGTCCAATATCGTACTGTTCCCAAAAGCCGACCCGAACTTTATTTTTGTGTACATGACCCTGCCTGTGGGTACGGATATTACCGTAACCGACTCACTCACCAAAGTGATGGAAGGCAAGGTAAATGAAGTGCTGGGGCCGAATAACCCGATCGTAGAGTCGGTTATTTCCAACGTGGCGCTGGGTGCATCCGAAGATCAGTTCGACCGCTCCGCTACCTCCAACAAAGGAAAAGTGGGCGTGGCATTCGTGGAATACGGCCAGCGCAATGGCGTGAGCACGGTGGAATACATGGATAAAATCAGAAATGCCACCAAAGGCATCATACCCGGCGCTGAAATCGTGGTAGACCAGGAACAAGGTGGTCCGCCCACCCCCAAACCCGTATCGGTAGAAATCCGTGGCGACGACTTCCAGCAACTGATTACTACCGCGACCAAGGTAAAACGTTACCTCGACTCGCTCGCGATCCCTGGCGTAGAAGAACTGCGTAGCGACCTGATCGTTTCCAAACCGGAAATCAGCATTCAGATCGACCGTGACCGCGCCAACCGGGAGGGTATTTCCACCGCACAAATCGGCAGCGAATTCCGTACCGCCATCCTGGGCAAGGAAGCCACCAAGTTCAAGGACGGCGAAGACGAGATTCCGGTCAATATTCGCCTGCAAAAAGACCAACGCGAAAACATCAACTCGGTGGAGAACCTCAATATCACATTCCGTGATATGAACATGGGTGGTGTGCTGCGTTCGGTGCCGATGGCTGCGCTGGCCGACGTGAAGTACACCAACACGTATGGCGGTATTCGCCGGAAAGATCAGGAACGCATTGTTACCATCTCCTCGAATATCACGGCAGAATACCAGCCCAAACAAACGGAAGTGATTAATTCTGTGAAATCGGCCATTGCTCAGTTCCCGCAACAGGACGGCACCGAGGTTGGTTTTGCCGGGGAAGACGCCGAGTTTATCGACGCAGCTACCTTCCTCGGGCGTTCGCTGCTCATTTCGCTCGGACTGATCCTGCTGATCCTCGTGACGCAGTTCAACTCCTTTGGTAAAATGCTGATTATCATGACCGAAGTAATATTCTCCATCATAGGCGTTCTGCTGGGCATGTACTTTACCAATATGGATTTCTCTGTGATCATGATGGGTGTAGGTATCGTGGCCCTCGCCGGTATTGTGGTGCGAAACGGGATATTGCTGGTCGAATTTACCGACATCCTTCGAGAACGAGGGATGGGCGTCCGCGAAGCCGTGATCGAAGCCGGCCGTATTCGTATGACGCCGGTACTGCTCACTGCGACGGCCACTATCCTCGGTCTGGTGCCGCTGGCCATCGGGTTTAATATCGACTTTGAAAGCCTGTTTGCCCACGGCGATCCGAAAATATTTTTCGGCGGCGACTCGGTGGCCTTCTGGGGCCCGCTGTCGTGGACGATTATTTACGGACTTGGTTTCGCCACCTTTATCACCCTGATTATCTTGCCGGTGATGTACCTGAAAGGAAAAGAGGTGAGCGATTGGTGGGATAAGCATTTTTGAGTGATGAGGGTTGATGAGGGTTGATGAGGTTGATAGGGTTGATGAGGGTTGATAAAGGTTGATGAGGGTTGATATTTAGCCACTCGATAATTGAAAATCGTTCCCTTATCTTGAGGCGATTTTTATCAACCTCATCAACTTTTATCAACCCTCATCAACTTTTATCAACCCTCATCAACCTTTATCAACCCTCATCAACCCTATATGCAGTACACACTCAGTTACTGGGAGCGCGAAACCTTTTATCGCGACATCGATGTGGCCGTTATCGGAAGCGGCATTGTCGGGCTGGCGGCAGCCATTCATTTGAAAACGCTCGATCCCAAACTCCGCGTCGCCGTGCTCGAACGTGGTATCCTTCCAGTGGGCGCCAGCACCCGTAATGCAGGTTTTTCCTGCTTCGGGTCCATGACCGAATTGCTCGACGACCTTACACACATGAGCGAAGACGAGGTGCTGGGAATCGTGGAAAAACGCTGGACCGGCCTGCAACGCCTGCGCGCCCTCACCGGCGATGCCCATATCGAGTACAAGGGACTGGGCGGATATGAAATGTTTACCAGCGAAGAAGAGGGCATTTTTCAGAAATGCCTCGATCATATGCCCGATTTTAACCGAAAAATCGGTAAAATCACGGGCCATCCGGAAGTGTATCGAGTGGTGGATGAACGTATACCGGCCTTCGGCTTCCATCATGTAAAACGCCTCATTCTCAACCAGGCAGAAGGCCAGGTGCATACCGGCAAATTGATGCAAACCCTGCTGGCGAAAGCCGTCGACGCCGGTGTACGCATTTTTAATGGCTTCGACATCAAACACCTGGAAGACCATTCGCAAGGCGTCGACATCGAAACGACTGCTGGCTGGACCCTGCGCGTACCCAAAGTGCTGGTAGCCGTCAATGGTTTTGCCCGCAACCTGCTTCCTGCACTCGATGTACAACCTGCTCGCAATCAGGTGCTTATCACGCATCCGATTCCCGGGTTGCGTGTGGAGGGCTGCTTCCACTACGACCGCGGCTACTTCTATTTCAGAAATATCGACGGGCGCATCCTGCTGGGCGGCGGCCGTCATCTCGACCTGGAAACGGAAAAAACCGACAACTTCGACGCCAACCCGCGCATCCGCGAAGCGCTTACAGATTTGTTGCACACAGTTATCTGCCCCGGCCAACCAGTAGAAATAGATACCTGGTGGACGGGTATTCTCGGCCTGGGGCCCGTGAAAAAGCCCATTATCCGGCAGGTTTCGCCCAATGTGACCGTTGCCGTACGCCTAAGCGGCATGGGGGTTGCCATTGGGACACTGGTCGGTCAGGAAGGCGCAGAAATGTTATTGTAAATTGTATATTTACCCACACGAAGTAATAAGACAATTCATATAAAACGTATTATTCATGCGTACCAATAAAATTCTCGGATACATTTTTCTTGTACTTGCTATTCTTTTCACCCTCTCCATGCTGGGCAGAATCCCGCAATTTGTGGGCTCTATCGCGAATTTATTTGCAGACCAACCCAACGGATTTGAATCCGGAAGAGCGTTTGGTACTTTTCTGGGCTGGATTATACAAATAGCACTAACAGTAGCACTCTGGATTTACGGAATTCGGTGGACTGGGAAAAAAGCCCGTTGAGGGGTTTTTGTGCTGTATCAGGTATTCAATACATTGTTGAATGCAGTAATGATACGTGTGCTTAAAATTACACTGTGTCAAAAGTACACAAACTCCGAAAAAGTGTTTTCTTTGCTGTCGATTGAACGGCCAGAATAGTCGCACATTTTCAAATGCAACCGATTTCATAGTGAATTTGGCGTCAATCTTTGTTATTGATCACCAAATCTGTTTGCCGTGTATTTGTTAGGTCTCGACATCGGTTCTTCCTCTATCAAAGCAGCACTCGTCGATGCTGCCAGCGGCCAAACGGCCGGCATTGTACAATACCCCGAGCAGGAGATGGAAATTCTTGCGCCTCAATCCGACTGGGCTGAGCAACACCCTGCTGTGTGGTGGGATGCTGTGTGTCAGGCTACGCGCAAGTTGATGACTTCTACCGGCGCCGATCCATCACAGGTAGCAGCTATTGGTATTTCCTATCAGATGCACGGGCTGGTCACTGTCGACAAGCAAGGCGAGGTATTGCGGCCTTCCATTATCTGGTGCGACAGCCGCGCAGTAGCCATCGGCGAACGGGCATTTCAGGCCATCGGGTCAGGCTATTGTCTGGAGCATTACCTCAATACGCCCGGCAATTTTACGGCTTCCAAATTGCGCTGGGTGCGTGAAAACGAGCCTGCCATTTTTGAAAAAATTCACAAAATCATGTTGCCGGGCGATTACATCGCCTATCGAATGACCGGCGAAATCTGCACCACCATCACCGGACTTTCGGAAGGCATTTTCTGGGATTTTGCCGAACATACACCGGCGCGAAAACTCATGGAGTATTACGGTATTCCGGAATCGATGCTGCCAGACATTCGCGGCGTTTTTGAGCCGCAGGGCCAACTGCATGCCGCCGCTGCCGCTGCGCTCGGGCTGCCCGCCGGTATCCCGGTCGGTTATCGCGCCGGCGACCAGCCCAACAATGCCCTGTCACTCAATGTGTTGCGTGCTGGCGAGGTGGCCGCTACAGGTGGCACTTCGGGCGTGGTGTATGCCGTAGCGCCTGGCCCTGTGCACGACCAGCAACAACGCGTCAATGGTTTTGCGCATGTAAATTATACGCGCGAGCAGCCACTCACCGGCGTTTTACTGTGTATCAATGGCGCGGGCAGCCAGTACCGTTTTATCCGGCAGATTGTAGGCGACAATGCCGTTACTTACCCCGACATGGAAGCGGCCGCTGCCACCGTGCCGGTCGGCTCGGATGGCCTGACCATTTTGCCTTTCGGTAATGGCGCCGAGCGTATGCTGGGCAACAGTACACCCGGCTCGCGCATCCTGGGTTTGAATTTCAACAGACACGAAAAACGCCACCTCTACCGGGCAGCCCTCGAAGGCATCGCATTTGCATTTGTGTATGGCATGGAAGCCCTGCGCGATATGCAAATTCCGGTCAGTATGTTGCGCGTAGGGAACGACAACCTGTTTCAATCGGCTATTTTTTCCAATACCATTGCCACTTTGGTAGGCACCGCCATCGAGATGCATGCCACTACCGGCGCTGTCGGCGCCGCCCGGGCAGCCGGTGTATCGGCAGGCATTTACAAGAACATTGAAGAAGCCATGCAGGGCAGCCGCATTGTGCATCGATACGAGCCGCAAAGTCAAACGGAAGCATACCAGGTCGCTTATGAGCGCTGGAAAAAAGAACTTTCTTTAGTGAGTGGTGAGTGGTGAGTAGTGAGTAGTGAGTGGTGAGTAGTGAGTGGTGAGTAGTGAATGGTGAGTAGTGTGATTAGTGCATTACTGCGATTTTCCTCACCACTCACTACTCACCACTCACTACTCACCACTCACTACTCACCACTCACTACTCACTACTCACTACTCACCACTCACCACTCACCACTCACTTATGAAAATCACGACAGGCGAACGCGTCTATTTCAAAAACATCTCCTCCATACCATACGAAGGACCGAAGTCCGACAACCCATTGGCATTCCGCTGGTACGATGCCAACCGGAAAGTGGGTGGGAAAACCATGGCTGAGCATTTCAAATTTGCAGTAGCCTACTGGCATACGCTGTGCGGTACAGGCGGCGACCCCTTCGGGCCGGGCACCAAGGCGTTCCCCTGGCTGGAAGCCAAAAATCCGCTGCAACAGGCCTATGACAAAATGGATGCGGCCTTTGAATTCATCACCAAAATTGGCATACCGTACTACTGTTTCCACGATTTCGATCTGGTGCAGGAAGGCCCGACCCTGCGGGAAAGCGAACGCAGACTGCAAAAAATTACCGACTACGCTGCGAAAAAACAGGCAGAATCGGGCGTACAACTCCTCTGGGGCACCGCCAACCTGTTTTCCAACCCGCGCTACATGAACGGCGCCGCTACCAACCCCGATTTTGAAGTGGTGGCCTACGCCGGCGCACAGGTGAAAATGGCCCTCGATGCTACCATCAAACTCGGTGGACAAAACTATGTGTTCTGGGGCGGCCGCGAAGGCTACATGAGCCTGCTGAATACCAACATGAAAAAGGAACTCGACCACCTGGCGCGTTTCCTGCACATGGCCAAAGACTACGCCCGCAAATCGGGTTTCAAGGGTACGTTCTTCATCGAACCCAAACCCATGGAACCCAGCAAGCACCAGTACGATTTTGATTCGGCCACCTGCATCGGATTCCTGCGCGAATACGGCCTCGACAAGGATTTTAAACTCAATATCGAAGTCAACCACGCTACCCTGGCACTTCACACTTTCCAACACGAACTGCAAGTGGCCGCCAATGCGGGTATGCTCGGCTCCATCGACGCCAACCGCGGCGACTACCAGAACGGCTGGGATACCGACCAGTTTCCCAACAACGTGATGGAAATTACGGAAGCCATGCTCATCATCCTGCAATCGGGCGGACTGCAAGGCGGTGGCGTGAACTTCGACGCCAAATCGCGCCGCAACTCCACCGATCTGGAAGATATTTTTTACGCCCACATCGGTGGTATGGATGTATTTGCGCGCGCGCTGCTCGCCGCACACGATATTCTGGAAAATTCAGCTTATCGGAAAATGCTGGCCGAACGCTACGAATCCTTCGATTCGGAAGAAGGCAAAGCCTTTGAAGCGGGCAAACTCAAACTGAAAGACCTGCAAAAAATTGCACAGCGCAACGGGGAGCCCACACAGCGCAGCGGGAAGCAGGAGTTGTTTGAGAATTTGCTGAATCGGCATGTATAAAGTCCTGAGTCGTAAGTCCTGAGTCCTGAGTCTGTAGAGTACACCTGATTACTCCTGGCACATCATACAAAGGTTGCCAGGAGTAATCAGGTGTACTCTACAGACTCAGGACTCAGGACTTACGACTCAGGACTCATATTTTCGTTTTCCCATTTTCCTTCACCGACCGGTGAATCGCCTCCACCACCTTGATATCCAGCAGGCCCTCCATGCCCGATACCAGGCCCGGCTTTTTCTGCATGATAGCCAGGGCGTCATCGTCCATTTGGCGGGCCTGTTCGTTGTCGATGGCAGCATCCAGCGCTATTCCGTCGCTGGTGATGCCTTTTACGCCGGTGTATGACTGAAATGGTTCGAGTTGGTACCAGCCTTTGGCGCAATCGACGCGCAGGCTGTTCATACCTTTTCCGAAACTGGTTTCACACACGGCCTGAATACCGCCGGGAAATTCCAGTTCGAAATGCATGGTTTCGTCCACTTCCGAATATATCTCGGGGCGGGTGGTCGATTGCCGCGCCAGCACCGATAGCGGTTCGAGCCCGGTGGCATAACGCGCCGCATTGATGCAATACACCCCCATATCGTAGGTAGCGCCACCGCCCATGGCCTTTTTCTGTTTCCAGTGGTTGGTTCGGTTGTCGAAATAACCAGCCGAAGCCGTCAGTTTCTGAATGTTTCCGTAGGGTTTGTTTTTGGCAAAACCCATAATGGTTTGCGTATTGGGTTCGTGGTGCATGCGATAGCCGATGCTGAGTTGCACCTTGTTTTTTTCACAGGCGGCGATCATTTGTTCGCATTCGGCTACAGTGACAGCCATCGGTTTTTCGCACCACACGTGTTTGCCTGCATTGGCAGCCCGAATCACATATTCGGCATGCATAGAGGGCGGCAATACGATGTAAATCACATCGATAGCGGGGTTGTCGGCAATGCTGTCGAAGTTCTGGTAATTGTAAACGTTTTTTTCAGGAATGCCATAACGCCGTTGCCAGTTCACCGCCTTTTCCGGCGAACCGGTAACGATGCCTGCCAGATAGCAGTGTTGCGTTTTTTGAAGCGCCGGCGCCAGCAAATCGGTGCTGTAATAACCCAGTCCCACCAGCGCGATACCCAGTCCGCGTGGCTGCGGTATCCGAACACGGGAGCAATAACCATATTGGTTGAATAGGGAATAGCCGAGTGTGCCGAGCGCAGTGTCGTGCAGGAATTTTCGTCTGTTCATCATGGTTTTATACCTTTTTAACCCAAGCAAGGTATAAAAATAACCTCTACTCTACCTGCAAAGTCATATTATTGGCAGCGCCCGTACGCACAATTTTGTAATTGCTTCCATACGCCACCGAATAATCGTCCCAGGCCCAGGCGCCCGACACCTGCTCGTACACCGACAGCGTGTTGGCACCGCTTTGAACCGGCACGGAAAGCGTCTCGCCTGGCAACAGCGTATGGTAAATTCCGGCTACCAAAAAAGTAATTTTCCCAGTGTATCCGCTTGCAGCATGGCGCACTTTGATGCGGCGCGACGAATACATCAACTGCATAAAAGACTTGTCGGCGGCCGACAACTGGGTGTTCCAGCCTATCGAATAGCCATTGGTGGTGAGGCTGGCCGGGACGGGGTATTCCATGATCGACGAAGCATCGAAACCCGTGTATTGAGTGGTTTCAGTGCTGTTTTTATTGAGTACCTGCTCGTCTACTTCCGTGCGCGACCAACCTTGCTGGCTGTAATAGTTGTAGACGGCTGTTGTGTTCCAGGGGATGGACGCAGCAGGTTGCTGGTGTTCATGGCGCATGCCCAGCACGTGGCCAAATTCGTGGAGCGCCACACGACGGATTTCCGTGGCAGATGTTTGGTCTGTCAGTTGCAGGCTCATGGTTTCCTCGCAGGCCTCTATATTGGCATTGTCGAGGCCGACATAAGACCAGTATCCATCGTTTCCAAACAGCACGCGCACTTCGGAGGCGCCCGAATTTACTTGCACAAAGTCAACATCGGCGTAGTTTTCCCATTCTGTTGCCCAGGCAAATACCTTTTGCTGAAGTGTGGCGCTGCCATTGAGGAACCGAACGCGAATAGTGGCTCCGGGCGTCCAGAAACGGCCTTTTGCTCCGGAGGCGCGCTCGGTAGTGCCGCTTTCATCTTCGGTCGGTGATTTTGCCAGGCAGGTGTTGCTGCGCAAATCTGACAGTTCTTGCAGCGTGAAATATTGCAGGAGGGTATTGTTCTGCGTTTCCTGTTCCGATTCGGATGCTACCAGAAATGCTTGCAGAGAAGGGCATTCATCTGAATTGCCGGACGTAGCAGTGCTGGTGTTATCCGGGTTGGTTACCTCTTTTTGACAAGAAGAGATGAGCAAAAGAGCAAAAAGGCAAGGAGCAAAAGCGCGTAGGTGTGGCATAGGCGAAACAGTAAGAGACAAGGGGCAAGGGGCAAGGGGCAAAATGGTACCAGTTTTCGAGTGCAAAAATTGCCCCTTGCCTCTTGCCCTTTGCCTCTTGCCCCTTGCCTCTTGCCCCTTGCCTCTTGCTCCTCAAACGTCGCTCCCTCTTGTCATTCTTGTGTACGCGCTCGATTTTGAGATTTTCTTAAGAAATCGGCGACCAGAATCCGCCCACTTGTTCCACGATCCAGGGTACAAACTGCACCAGGGCAATACACAGGCTCTGCCCCAGCGCATACGACCGTACAAACGACCTTTGTCGTGCCAGCGCATCCTGTGCTACCTGAAGTACCTGCGGCTGCAAGGCCGTTGGCAAGGTGCATTGCAGCATATCGCTGCGATAGAGCAATTGTGTACCCTGCTGTATCTTCTGGTCTTGTGAAAATACGGTAACCAATACCGCATCCTTATTGCCCGAGGCGACTTGTTGCAGCAACTCGATCGGGTTGTAACGCTTGTAGGTCAGCACCGGCTCGACAAGCACCTGTACATCGCCGGAATAGCCCAGGGGCAGGCAAAAACGGGCATCGTCGGCCTCCTGGGTGTGCAATACAAGCAATTTGTTCTTTTGATGATTGATAACCGAAACCATTTTTTGCAAGGTGCGGCCTTGAAGGTGCATGTCGGAAACTCCGCCGGAAACTTCCCCGTCTTCGGTGATGAGCAATCGGGCGCCCAAACGACGCCGAATGGTGCCGGAAGCGTGAACGATGGTAATCAAAGCCGTTCTTTTTCCTGCTCGTTGAGCACGTGCAAAAGCATGAAGCATTTCCCTGATTTCTTTCATAGAATAACTGGATTGAAATAGGTGAACAATTGCCGGTGATTACAAACCTTGCCTGTTTTCCACAGCAATATCGTTCTGCCAATGACAGCACGATGTAGTAGAAGTGGCAAAGTTTTGTACGGATGTGTGGAAAATTCAGCACTGGCTGGCCCGCAAACACAGGCTACACAGGCAGAAAATGGTCTGATGGAGCATTTCTGCCTCAAAAAATAAAAATGCATTTTGGCAGAAAATGTTCAACGGGTAACGAAAGGGATGAGTACTTCGCGGCCTGACTCCACCCCAAGGAGTAAAGAAAGGTCGGCCGCAGGTGATAAAAACTCATACCCGCCGCAATGGAGGAACGTCTTCCTCAGTTCGGGAATTGCCTTTTCTTTTTTCCGGGAAAAATTTCAACACCAGAAAAGTCGTTTCTGCCAAAGCCTTTGTAGCAAGCGGTAGTAAAAGCAATTGAGAAACAGCCGTACCTTTGCCACACAGGCAACCACCCGATTGTATATTCGCAACCAGCCCATGAAAGTCGTGATCCCTGTTGCAGGCGCAGGCATGCGCCTCCGACCGCACACCTACACCCAGCCCAAGCCCCTGATGCCTGTGGCAGGCAAACCTATTATCCGATTTATTGTGGATAAACTGATCGAGGTCGGGCTCACTGATTTTGTTTTCGTCATTGGCTACCTGGGTGAAAAAATCCGCGATTTTATCGAAGAAACCTACCCAGATCTCCAAACAGAGTTCGTGTACCAGGAAACCCGCGAAGGCTCGGCACATGCCATTTACACTGCCCGCGAAACCATCGAAGATGAAGACGAAATTATCATTGCTTTCGGCGACACTATTTTCGACGTCGACCTGCACCAGTTTCTCGATTGTCCTGATTCCTGTATCGGCGTAAAAAAAGTGCTCGACCCGCGCGAATTCGGCGTCGCAGAACTCGATTCCGAAGACCGCGTTACCCGTATGGTGGAAAAACCGCGCATCCCGAAGTCGAACATGGCCATCGTCGGGCTGTACAAGGTAAAACAGGTGCCCACCCTGCTGAAAACCATCGAATACATGGTGCAAAACGACCTGCGTACGGTGGGTGAGTTTCAACTGACCGACGCCCTCCAGCGTATGCTGGATCAGGATATTCCTTTTCAGGCCATTACCGTCCAAAACTGGTTCGACTGCGGCCGCAAGGAAGTATTGCTGGAAACCAATGCCATGCTGCTCAGCCAGCGCGGTTATGCCAGCGATATGTTCAACATACCGGAGTTTGAAAATGTCATCTTTATCCACCCGGTCGCCATCGGGGCCAACTGCCAGATTGCCAACAGCATTATCGGGCCGCATGTGTCGATCGGCGACAATGCCAATATTCAGTTGTCGATCGTGCAGGACAGTATTATCGGCAATTTTACCTCGCTTCATGAGGTGGTGTTGAAACATTCCGTCATCGGCAGCGACACCAGCATTCGGGGTATCGACATGAGTTTAAACATCGGTGACAATACAGAAATCGATTTTCATTGAAAAAATCGCACCCCGATACAACCTTTATCCGCAAAATAGCGCCTTTACAACACTCGTCGCCCTACCTGCGCGACCTACCAACTAAGAAACATATTCATGGTGCCTCATATCGTTCAGGCGAATCAACGTCTCAGGATGCAAAATTTCTGGAAACTCTCTGCCGTGCTGGCAGCCGTACTGCTTTTTGGCTGCGTTACCCATAAAAAGAAAGATGCCGAACCAGGATGGTTTAAAAAAGGCTATCACAACGTCACGTCCCGGTACAATTACTGGTTTAATGCCGATGAATTGTTCCGCCTCACGGAAGCCAAACTGGCCGACGAACACAAGGACAATTACAACCAGATCCTGGATATTTATCCTTCCGCTGCTACCGATCCGCAGTCGGCACGAGGCGATCTGGACAATGTCATCCTCAAGGCCTCCAAAGGCATTGCGCTGCACCGCGTGAGCGACTGGGCCGACGACTGCTATACACTCATCGGGCAGTCGCAATTCCTGAAACGCGATTTTGAAACCGCCGAATCTACCTTCAAGTGGATCAAGGACGAATACAACCCCAACAAAAAAACCAAGAGCAAACTGAAATCGACCAAAAAGAAAAAAGAGGTCAAAAAGAAAAAGCCTTCCAAGCGCCAAAAGAAAAAAGCCGCCAAAAAGCGTAAAAAGGAACGCGAACGCCAGAAAAAACAGGCCGCCAAAGACAAAAAAGCGGGCAAAACCACCACTACTACGCCCATCAAAGCGGTAAAACCCGCAGAAGTACCCAAAAAAGACGTCGAGGAACTCTCCTTGCAGTCGGACAACCCCTATACCAAAGGCATCGAGCGCACCTCCGCCTACCCGGGCGCCATGGTGTGGTATGGCCGCACCCTGACCGAGCGCGACAAGTACGACGAGGCGGAGTTTCTGTTCCGCGAACTGGAGGAAGACCGCTTTTTCCCGCAAAGCCTTTATGACGAACTGTACACCGCAGAAGCCTACCTGTGGATCAAGCAGAAACAGTATGAAAAAGCCATCGAGCCGCTGACCAAAGCCATCGAGCACACGCGCAAAAAAGCGCTGCGCGCCCGCCTGGCCTACATCCTCGCACAATTGTACGAACGCGCTGGCAAAAGCGATGGCGTATATGCGGCCCTCGAAACGGTGCTCAACAGCGCACCCAACTACGAAATGGAGTTCAACGCCCGCCTGCGCCAGATTCAGGCCGGCTGGGCCAATGGAAAAACCAATAGCGCCGACGCCAACAAAAGCCTGGAACGCATGCTCAAGGACGATAAGAACCTGGAGTACCGCGACCAGATTTACTACACCATGGCCGACATCGCGCTGAAAGACGGACTCAAAAAAGACGCCATCGATTACCTGCGCCAGTCGCTGGCATTCAATCAGACCAATACTGTACAAAAGGCAGAATCATACCTGAAACTCGCCAACCTGTACTTCGAATCGGAGAACTTCGTGCAGGCGAAAAACTATTTCGACAGCACCCTGACGGTGCTGCCACCCACCGACGAGCGTTTCAAAACCGTGACCGATTACGCCACCAACCTGAAAGACATCGCGCGTCTGATTACCACCATTGCCGCCAACGACAGCATCGTGCGCATTTACCGCATGTCGGATGAGGAACGCAAGGAATTTGGTAAAAAACTCAAAAAGCAACGTCAGGAAGAAGCCGATGCGGCTGCCCGCGCACAGGCTGCCAAAACAACTGCTGCTATCACCGGCACCACCAAAGCACCAACACCTGTGGCAGGTTCCAAGCCCAGCACCTTCTATTTCTACAACGAATCATTCCTGAAAAAAGGCCGGAAAGACTTTAACCGTACCTGGGGCGATCGGAAACTGGAAGACAACTGGAGGCGCAGCAACCGGCCTAATACCGGCGTGCCAGGCGATGAGGTAGCCGCCGTCGACAGCACCCAAAACGGCGCTGTCAGCGACGCCGAACTCACCGATATGTTCAAAAACATACCGACCAGCGAGGCCGAACTCAGTGTACTGCACCTGGCCACCTACGAGGCCATGTATCAACTGGGTACACTTTTCCGCGACCGCCTGCAAAACAACCTGCGCAGCACCGGCACCCTCGAGGAAATGCAAAACCGATACCCGGAAACGGAACGTTACGAAAAGGAAACCTGGTATTACTGCTATCTCGGATTTACGGACCTGGGTAATGCGCCCCGTGCGCAGTATTACCTGGATAAACTGGTGAAAAAACACCCAACCAGTTCGTACGCGCGGGCGCTCACCGACCCCAATTTCCGCAATTCCACCAAGGAAAAGGAAAACGAACTCAACAAGTATTACGAGCAAACCTACAACGCCTTCACCTCGGGCAATTACAAGGATGCCTACGAACTGTGTGTGGATGCACCGAAAAAATACGGCTCGCAAAATGCGCTGATGGCCAAATTCGCCCTGCTCAGCGCCCTGTGCGTCGGCAACCTCCAGGGCAACGATGCCTATTGCAGTGCCTTGCAGGAAGTGATTGCCCGCTACCCCAACAGCCCCGAAGCCACCCGGGCCAAGGAAATTGCGCGCCTCATTAGTTGTAAAGGTTTCGAAGTGGCTGAAACGCAGAAAAAGCCCGAAAAAACGGCTATCGACGACGCTTTTACCCGCGAAGACGACAAACTGCACTACTTCCTCGTAGCCATCAAAGGCGACGTGCGCGTGGAAGACATCAAAGCCTCTATCTCCGACTACAACCGCGAAAACCACAAACTCGAACAACTGCGCATTTCCAATATCTTCCTCGGCACGGATACGAACGAACCGATTATCGTGATCCGCAAGTTCGATACCAAGGAGCAGGCCATGCGTTTCTATCAGGAGGTGAGCAAACAAAAAGACTTCCTCGGTGAAACCGACAAAAAAACCTACAACAAGGAGTTTTTTGCCATCACCCAGGAAAATTACCGCCGCATCCTGAAAAACAAGACGCTGAACGGGTATCGGGAGTTCTTTGCGGAGAATTATTTGAAGTAAGGAGAAGGGTGTTCGGCTTCGCCTACGGATGTTTGCCTGTTCGGCTTCGCCTCACGGGGGATTTGGGATTTTGCGGATGAAGCGGATGAGATGGATTTTTTTTATCAACCACGGAGGACACGAGGGACACAAACATGAGTCTTACTGAATTTTTCGCACCTGAATGACGCCAAACGCCCCTTGTCCTCCTGACGGGAACCGTCCACGCTACAGCGCGTAACAACGTATTTTCCCTCGTAGAGTGGACGGTTCCCGTCAGGAGGACAAGGGGCGTTTGGCGTCATTCAGGTGCGAAAAATTGTTGAGAATTGGAAATGAATCTTCTCCAAATCTACTGATAGACTTCCTGTTTATGCTTATCAGATAATGCTACTATTGTTATGCTTAATTTATATCATTATAAACTCAAAACCTGGTCTATGTATCGCTTCTTTTGGCTGCTTTTAACGCTTTGCAGTTTTACTTATTCCTGCACAAAAAAAGAATGTGGCCCTACTATTCTGAAAGGGAAAATCGTTGACAGCGTAACCGGAGAACCTGTTAGTGATGCTCACATTACCTTTGCAGTGGAATTTCCTTCTAATAAACATCTTGGCTCCGAGATTTCTTACAATGTGATTGGTAATGAGTGGGCGGTTACGAACGAACAGGGCATTTTCGAACATACATTCGGATCAGACGCCATTTCTGCATGGTTTTTCGAAATAAGAGCAGACGGTTACCTATACAAGCATGTCAATTTTGGTGTGAGTACTATTTACGCAGGAGAGGAAAGAGAATGCGAAGTACCACTCGTTCATTCTGATGCAGTGTTGCGGATTTACGTCAAAAATCAAACAGGTCAACAACCCGATGTGGTTATGCAAATAAAAAACCCCAGCATATATGCAGAGGCGGGCCTTCCCTTGTATTACAGCGCCGATTTAAATGTAGGTCAGGAGCAAATTATATACGTACACGCAGTAGGTGATGAGCACACAACCGTTTCCTGGAGCCTGGGAAAAATTATTTCAAATCAACTCCCACCCATGCATGAGGATGATATTCTGATGGTAAAAAATGATACCGTGTATTATTCAATTATCTATTAATGCACATCACTCGTGGTGGTATCAGGATAAGAAAATCAAACCAAGTGGCCGCCAGGCCACAAAAATCCGCTTCATCCGCTTCATCCGCCCAATCCAAGGCTCCTCTTTGCTGTGAGGCGAAGCCGAACTGGCAACCATCCATAGGCAAAGCCGTGCCGCCACCGCCCATCCAAAAAAAAACATCTTCCTCACCTTAAAACCGCTATTTCAACGTTTTCTTTGCCAAAAAATCAATCATGCGTATCCTGTTTCCTGTTTTCTCGCTCTTGCTGCTGTGCAGTACGCCCGTTTTTTCCCAAAACTACCACACGGCGGAAACCACTTCTGAAAAAGCACTCTCCGCTTTCCGCGAAGGGCAGTCGTATATGCAACAACAGGATGCGGCCATAGCGCTGGGCTATTTTGAAAAAGCCCTGAAAATCGACCCCGTTTTTATAGAGGCCAAACTGGCGCTGGCAGAAACCTACGAGGAAATGCGCGATTTTTTCAAATCCGAACGGGCCTACGAAGAAGCGCTGGAACTGAGCAAGGACTTCTCCCCGGCCGCCTGGTTTTTTCTGGCACAGGTGGAATGGCAACTCGACAAATACGGCGAATGCGCCGATCACCTGGCGACCTATCTGGCCGGCAATCCGACCAATTTCAAAAATAAAAACAAGGCCCAACGGCTGCTGCTCAACGCCCGTTTCGCTGCGGAGGCCGTCAAAAATCCGGTGCCATTTACCCCCCGCAATGTCGGCCCCGGCATCAATACCGCCGCCGATGAGTATTTCCCTTCGCTCACCGCCGACGGCGCTACACTGGTGTTTACCCGCAACGAATCCTACGACGAAAATTTTTACAGCAGCACCCGCAAGGATACCGTCTGGCAAACGGCCGTGCCCCTCACTGGCGTCAACACCCGCGACAACGAAGGCGCACAAAGCATCAGCCCCGACGGCTCCTGGCTGGTATTTACCGCCTGCAACCGGCAAGACGACGGCTCGCAAGGCAGTTGCGACCTGTACTGGTCGCAACTGAAAAACAACGCCTGGACCAAAGCCGTGCCTTTCAGCGCCACCATCAACACCAGCGAGTGGGACTCGCAACCGACCATCAGCGCCGACAGCAAAACCATCCTTTTCAGCAGCCGACGCCCGGGAGGCAAAGGCAGAGAAGACATCTGGATGACGCGCCGGCTCTCCAATGGCAAATGGAGCGTACCGCAAAACCTGGGCGCGGGCATCAACACCGGCGGTGTGGAGCAAACACCGTTTCTGCACCCCGACGGACAAACCTTGTACTTCGCCTCCGACAGCCTGCCGGGCATGGGCGGACTCGATCTGTTTGTCGTGCGCCGCACTTCCGACACCACCTGGAGCACGCCGCAGAACCTGGGCTACCCGATCAATACCAAAGCCAATGAAGTGGCGCTCACCGTTAGCCTCGACGGCACAACAGCCTACTATGCTACCAATCGCCCTGGTGGCAAAGGCGGCCTCGACATCTACAGTTTCGACCTGCCCACTGCCGCACGCCCGCAACCTGTCACGTATGTGCGCGCGCAGGTGCGCGATGCGGAAACGCACCAGCCGCTCGTAGCCAAAATCGAGTTCAACGATCTGGCCAACGGCCGCTCTTTCCTGTCGTCGACCACCAAATCAGACGGTTCGTTTTTGGTATGCCTGCCTGCCGGTAAATCGTACAGCCTTTATGTAAACAAGGAAAAATACCTGTTCCACTCCGAAAATTTCAACCTTACGGAAACGGCTACCATCGAAAAACCTTTCCTGCTCGACATCGACCTGGAGCCCATCCCGCTCGATTCGAACGGCCATGTGACAGGCAAACCGGTCATTCTGCGCAATGTATTTTTTGAAACAGGATCGGCAGCCCTGCGCTCCGAATCGACGGCCGAACTCGACCGCCTGCTCGAATTGCTGAACAGCAACGCCAACCTGCGTATCCAGATCAACGGTCATACCGACAATGTGGGAAGCGACGCCTCCAACCAGCAACTTTCCGAAGCGCGCGCCAAAGCCGTGTACGACTACCTCTGCGGCAAAGGCCTGCAAGCCGCCCGCCTCCGCTACAAGGGCTTTGGCGAATCGAAACCACTCGATAGCAACGATACGGCAGAAGGACGCACCAGCAACCGGCGTACGGAATTTATTCTCTGGTAATACAAAAAAAGGGGGCAAACGCAGTTCCGTTCACCCCCGTGTATGAGGACGTCCGCGCTTCTATCGGGCGGACGGGATGGCGGCGAGCCCCTCAAAGGAGGCGTCACCGTTTTCTTGTATTGGGATATGCTGTTCGGCTTCGCCTCACGGGGACTTGGGATTTTGCGGATCGAGCGGATAAAGCGGATTTTTGTGGCCTGACGGCCACTTTTGATTATTTTTTCTACTGCTCAAATACCATCTTCTTTATCACCGCCGAAGGCGGAAAATTAAAAAAGTGGCCGTCAGGCCACAAAAATCCGCTTTATCCGCTTGATCCGCAAAAGCCCAAGTACCCGTGAGGCGAAGCCGAACATCTCAAAGTTTCACCAATTTTCGCGCCAAACCCGCGCCATTTTTATCTCTAAGTGTCAGGAAATACACGCCTGGCTCCCAGTGGTGGTCGGTGATTTCCAGCAATTGCTCGCCACCCGGCAGGTTATCGAACAATTGGGTATCGATCAGTTTTCCTTGTACATCCCTGATTTCCAGGCGCACATCGCTGCTTTCTTCCAGGGTAAAATTCATGCGCACTACATCATCCGTCGCCGGATTGGGCCACAGGACTACATCGCTCAGCAATCCGGACGTTTCGCGAACAGGTGTAGGGTTCAACCCTGCCGGCAAATCGACATGCTGGTCGAGGTACAGGCGGTACTCACCACGCCCGAGCGAAATGGACACCGCGCTGCTGGCAGGCACGGTCAGGGTATCGCCAGTGTAATATTCATACCAGTCGCCGGAATTTGGAAACGTGATCGTGCTGGCAAGGCCGCTGCTGCTCACATTGGCTACCACGAATACTTTCAGGTCGGAGCCGTTGAGACGGATGGTACGCAAGGCGCCACCGTCGAGGTCCAACTGAAAATCGGTGGTTTCAAAAGCATCGTGGTTTTTGCGCAGGTTGAGCAAAGCAGCCACCACATCGTGCAGTCGGCGACGGTACGGGTCGTTCAGGTAATCCCAGCGAATGGGTTTGGGAGAGGTGCGGCAAACATCATTGATAGAGCCGTTTTCGCAGTAGTTGATATGGTAGTCATAACCCATTTCACCAAACTGCCACAGCATTTTCGGGCCTGGCACCGTGTACAGCAGGTTGCTCAGCAGTTCGATGCGGCGCATGCCAATCGGCAGCGATTTCACATTGTAATTGGCTGTGGTACTGCCGTTTGTCTTGCATTCGTACGCAATGCGCTGCTCGTCGTGGCTTTCCATGTAGCCCACCAGGTGTGGCTTCGACCATCCTCGCTGCACATACGACACACCAGTCAGGTCAGTATTGACGCCGGCACTGTATGCCAGTGCCACATCCTTGTAGCCTCCCCACATATTCCCCCACAGCATCATGCCTTGTCCGTATTCAGCCAACACTTTTTCCTCGTTGTTGGCAGCAAAATGTTCGAGGATGACATACGTTTCCGGGTCGATATTCCAGATAAAATCAGCGTAGTCTTTCCAGATCGCCACGCGGGAGGCGTCGTAAGCGCCCCAGGCGCCTATATTGCCGAGTGTATTATTCTGGGTAAAACCTTTCGAAAGGTCGAAACGAAAACCGTCTACATGAAATTCTTCGAGCCAGTATTTGACGCAGTTTTTCATGTAGGTCTTGGTGGCCAGGCTTTCGTGGTTAAAGTCGTTGAACACGCTGAAATCATGTGGCGCCGAAGGATTCAGCCAGGGATTGTTGGCCGCAGGCCTGTCGTTGACAGCATCCCAGTACAATTGAGCCAGGGGGCTGGCGCCGGTTGCCTGATTGAACACTGCATCCAGGATGACGGCAATACCGCGCTGGTGGCAGGCATCTATCAGTGTTTTAAAGGCTTCGGCCGTGCCGTAGTATTTGTCGAGGGCTTTGTGAAAGGACGGCCCGTAACCCCAGTTGATGTTTCCGTCGAATTCATTGACAGGCATCAGTTCAATGGCTGTAATGCCCAGGTTTTCGAGGTAATCCAGCGTATCCAGCAAGGTTTGATAATCATGGCGGGCCAGAAAATCGCGCATCAGCAATTCGTAAACCACCAGTTCGTTTTTGGCCGGGCGCACATAGTCGGTCGCCTGCCAGTTGAACGGCGCCTGGGCTGTTTGCAGTACCGAAACCGTGCCGTTGGTGAACCCGGCAGGGTAAGCAGGCAGATTAGGGTACGTCACGGCCGGGATAAACGGATCGTTGAAGGGGTCGAGCACCAGCGTACTCAGCGGATCGGCAATTTTCAGGCTGCCATCCACCAGGTATTGAAAACGGACGGGAACGCCCACGGGCAGGTTGCTCAGTTCGATCCACCAGGTTGTTCCATCCAGGCTTTTGCGCATTTGATACGTCGGATCGGGCAGCCAGTTGCTAAAATCACCCACGGCAAAAACCACCTGTTTTTCTGGCGCATACAGCACCAGGCGCACCGTATTGTCATCGATGTAATTAATGCCCCATTCGCTCCCGGCTGGCGGGTCCTGATCGGGCAAATCAACCGGAATGACATAATTGAACACAGCAGTATCCTGCTCCGCGCCCGTATTGGCTACAAACCGAACGGAATGGAGGCCCAGGCCCGAAGCCGTTACCGTTGTTTCCATCAGCGTGCCTTCCTGGCTGATGAGTTGTGTCGCATTGTCGAACAAGGTGAGCGTTCCTGTCTGCGAGGCCACCGCTTTTACATTGATCTGTGCGCCTTCGTCGACCACCAGTGCCGGGGTCGCGGGTTCCAGAAACTGGGTTTGCAAGGGCGAATTGTCCGGATACACATTGTAAAAAATGTCGGAGCCGTCGGCGGCACGCCCGACGATACTGCCCGACTGGTTGCGAAACACAAAAGCCAGTTTGAGCACGGTTTCACCCGGCTGGATATTGAAAAAAGTGGCAATATTGATCGTTTTTCTCCACACATTCGGCGATTCCAGTTGCATAGCGCCTACCGGATCGGCCGTACCCCAGGTGGTCACCACGTGTTTCCAGTCGGTCATGGACGTGCTGGCGTTGGTGATGACGCCCATGTGGGCATACACCGGAGAAACACCCACGAGGGCAGCGTTGCCTTGTGTGGCGTTGTAAAAGATTGTCACATTTCCCGATTGGGTCGGGAAAAACGGATCACAGGTGACCTGTGCAAATGCCAGGCGTACACCCAGGAATAAAATCGGCAAGAGGAATTGTTTTTTCATACCGGAAGACCATGGAAAATAAAAAATATAAAATCCTATCCCACCAAGAATGGCGAAATAGGATAGGGTAAAGGTGTGTTTCGTCGCAAAGAAACATATAAATTCGCAGATGCAACTGTCTTTCCAAGCGCTTTTACTCGAATTAAAACATCCTTTTCGACTGGCAACAGGTATGCGCACCCATACCAACGCCATGCTCGCCACCCTTTCCTGGAATGGACTGACCGGCTACGGAGAAGCCGCTATGCCACCCTACTACGGTGAAACCCACCAGACAGCGGCGGCTTTTCTGGAAATGGCAGCCCGACGCCTGCAAAGCGTTCAGCAGCCGCTCTCCCCTGCCCTCATCGATGCATTGCTGCATGAAATCGATGGCCTGGCGCCGGGCAACCACGCCGCCAAAGCGGCCGTCGATATTGCCCTGCACGACCTCTGGGGCAGGCAGCAAGGCAAACCACTGTGGACGATATGGGGAATTGACCCGGATAGGATGCCGCCAGGCAGTTTTACCCTCGGCATCGATACGCCCGAGGTGCTGCGCGAAAAACTGCTGGAAGGCGCCGATTTCCCCATTTTAAAAATAAAACTCGGTTCGGACGACGACCGGGGCATTATCCGTACGATTCGGGAAGCAAGCGACAAACCCATTTACGTGGATGCCAACCAGGGCTGGACCGGTCGCGAGGCAGCACTCGATCTGGTGTACTGGCTGCAGGAACACGGCGTACAACTCATCGAACAACCCTTTCACAAAAACGACCTCGAATCGGCGGCCTGGCTTACCGAGCGTTCGCCGCTGCCTGTTTTTGCCGACGAAAGTTTCCAGCGCCTGACAGATTTGCCGCTGGTAGCCTCCTGTTTCCACGGCGTCAATGTAAAATTGATGAAATGCACGGGGCTGTCGGAAGCCCGGCGTGCCATTGCCGCTGCCCGGCAAAAAAATATGCAGGTGATGATCGGCTGCATGACGGAAACGTCCTGTGCCATTTCGGCAGCGGCTCAGGTCGCGCCACTGTGCGATTTTGTGGATTTGGACGGCTGCTGGCTCATTCGAAACAATCCTTTCGACCTGCCCGGACTACAGGAGGGGAAACTGCAATTGACCACCCTGCCGGGGCTCGGATTGCATGTAAAAACGTCCTGACGAGTTGGCATTTTTTCGGTTTCAGAGCGTGTTCGGGATTTTTTCGCCAGGTCTGAAAAGTGGCTTTTTTGCACGTTTTCCACCTTTTTTCATTTACAAAGTCACCACTATGCGCATGAAAAAACGCATAAAACGTGCGAAAAATCCATCTTTTCAGCCGCCGGCAAAAAATTCCGAACACGCTCTTAGAAAAAATGTGCACGATTTTTGACACGCACCGGTTACATTCATGCAACTTAGCGTCGTAAAACACGTTAAACCGATACGCTTTCAGTTTGCAATTTTATCACTATTCGCCCCTGATTACGTTTTTATGGATAACCACATCGTCCAGTTTATGGTGGATTTCACCATGCCGCAAGATTTGCCGGAAGAGTTTGTAAGCAAGATACCGCAGCAAAGAGCCGCCGTCAACCGAATGCTCAGCGAAGGAAAGATTCTCAACTATGCGCTGTCTTTGGAAAATTCCAAGTTGTGGGTTGTTTTTTCTGTACAGTCCGAAACGGAATTGATCGATTTGATTGAAAGCCTTCCGCTTACCCGTTTTATGAAATACCGCGTCAGCGAACTGACGTTTTACAATGCCTCCAACCCGTTTGTGCAGGCGTTTTCGATGAACTAGAATAGAGTTATGAGTTATGAGTTATGAGTTTTACGCACGTTGCTTTTGGCCCCTCTATTAAGAAAAGTCAAGAGTACAGCATCATAACTCATAACTCGTAACTCATAACTCATAACTCATAACTCACAGTACCACCTTCAGCGCTTTTTCCAGCAGCGTAAATACGGCCGGCGTTTCGCCCAGAAATTCACCGTCGGCCTCCAGCAGTGTTGGGCTATCGCCCGTTTGTTCCACCCGCACACTGCGTACTTGTGCACTCCCGATTTTAGGATGTTTCAACAAACTGCCGTCGTAGAAACGGGGTGTTTGCAGCAGCACCTCCGCTTTCGACAAGGCGCCGGCATAGGTGAGGGCAAACAGGCCATCGTCGGGGATGGCATGCGGCACCAATTGCATGCCGCCGCCCGAATAGCGGCACAATCCGATATTGATGGTGTAAAATTTATCTTCCACAGCCTGCCCGTCGAACAGGATTCTGGCGCCGGTGAGTTGGTATTCCAGCAGGTATTGCGCTACCATGAGCAGGTAATGCAGCCGGTTTTGCGCAGGTTTTTGGGTCAGTTTTTTCCCGATAAAGCCATCGTAGGCCATACCTGCCACATTTACAAAATACCGTTTCCGGGTTTCTCCTTCCGCAAAATATTCCACCAGCCCGGCATCCTGCATCACGGTTTGCAGCGACAGAAGGCGTTCGAGCCGTTGGCGCGGCACAGCCGATATGCCATATTGGCGGGCCCAGTCGTTGCCGGTACCCACGGGCAGCAAAGCGTAGTAAACTTCCGAAGAGGGCACAAAATTTTGGCCTAAAATGCCGTTTGTTATCTCATGGTTGGTGCCGTCGCCACCGATGCCGAGGATGTAGCGGCCGCCTTTCAGAATGGCGTCTTCAGCGAGCCGGGATGCGTGGCCGCGGCGTTCGGTAAATTGAACGTTATAGGAAAATCCCATTTCCTGCAACAGTTGTTCGATCATCGGCCAGCGCTTTTGCACCGTGCCGCTACCCGCAGCGGGGTTGACAATAATATGCCAGAAGGGAGTCACAGATCTCGCAGAGTTATACGGATTTACACGGATTGGATGGGAACAAGGATCACGCGGAAACGGACGAATTTACACGGATTGGATTGCAAGAAAGGGAGAATGATGCTTTTTTCGATTGCTTTTTGAAAAAAGCATCATTCTCCCTTTCTTGCAATCCAATCCGCGAAGATCCGCCATACATCCGCGTGATCCGTGTTCCCTATGTTGCTCGAACTCGATCTGCTGCCTTTTCAAAGCAAACTTCGCCTCACCCGTTCGGAAGGCAAGCATCTTGTTTTTGACCCGATTCGCCGCAAAAACATTGTGCTGACGCCCGAAGAACTGCTTCGGCAAATGATTGTCCTGTACTTGCTGGAAACAAAAAAATACCCGGCTCATCGCATCGGCATCGAAACGGGCATTGAATGGAACGGCCTGAAAAAACGCTGCGATATCGTGGTATACGACGCACAGGTACGTCCCTGGTTTTTGCTGGAATGCAAATCGCCCAAAGTACCGCTCACACAGGCGGTTTTTGAACAGGCTGCCCGATACAACCTCCAATTGAAGGCGCCTTTTCTGGCTATTACCAATGGGCTGGCCACTTACTGCGCCGGACTCGATTTTGAGGAGGAACGGTTTGAGTATTTGGAGGATTTCCCCGAGTATGTTTAGTTATCGGTTATTAGTTATTGGTTATCAGGGTGGGTAAGGAGAGATGGGTTTTTCAGGCTGGCGGCTCGGGAAAGGTTGAGAGGTTGAGAGGTTGAGGGGTTGAGGGGTTGAGGGGTTGAGGGGTTGAGAAGTTGAGGGGTTGAGAAGTTGAGGGGTTGAGGGGTTGAGGGGTTGAGAAGTTGAGGGGTTGAGATTCAATCTCTCTTGTGATGAAAAATCTCTCTTGATATTGAGTGGCTGAATCTCAACCCCTCAACCCCTCAACCCCTCAACTTCTCAACCTTCCCCGAGCCGCCAGCCTGAAAAACCCACCACCCCTTACCCACCCTGATAACCAATAACTAATAACCGATAACCAAATCACTGTTCTTCCGGCCGCCCCAATATCTTCCCATCATTAAACATCTTCTGCATCTCCGCTTCCTCTTTTTTCTCTTCCTCCGTGGGCGCTTCGAGGTTCATATTCGACAAATCGGGTTGCCCGGCATCGACCCAGGCGGTATACCAGGCCGAACTAACGGCATGGATAGCAGCGCGCATACGACGTTCCACCATGTTGTTGAGTGCTGCGGAATAGGCGGCAGAAAATTCGCGGCAAGGGGCTACAACCGCCCTGCCCAGGCGCATGTCGGGGCACATTTGCCGGTCGGCAGGAAAGGTTTGGCGCAGCGCCAGTTCAATGGAAAGCACGCTGTCGACCATGCTGTGGCTGTCGAAAACCGTGTTCCAAAACCATTCGGTCGTGTTGGCAATGTATTCTGGTTTGCCTACGAAGTAGTCGTAGTTTTCGTCGGCAAACAACTCGGGAATGCGGCTTTCCCAAAAACCGTGGATGCCATGCTGGCCGGTTTTCTGGCCGTTGTAATTGCTGGTGGTGTGCAAGGGCACATGCGCATCGCCGATGTAATGCCCCATATCGGCACTCAGGCGCAGGATGCGATTGGCGTCCTTGCGGCGAAAGGCCTCCGTCAGGTCGCGTTGCATGCGCTGGAGATTCCAGGGCAATACACCGTGCAGTGACATGCGGTCGGAAAAAAAGGCAGATTTAAAATCGCCGGGAAGGCCGTGCGTAAGGGCAAATGCCGAGAGCGAATCAGTGTCCAGTGTTTCCACGTCCTTGTAAAAACGCGGCAGCACCTGCCGGTTGAAATACCGCTTGTAATCGTCGCGAAACGCCGACGCCAGGGTGTTTTTGCCGCTCAGAAAAAGCACCGTATCGCCACTGTTTTTCACCACCCATATTTCTGTAAAATACTGCATGGCCTCCGTGCGCGACCGTGGCAGGCTGTCGAATGGCGGGCCGTAATTGTCCAGGTCGATGAAATGGCGCGGGCCTTCATGTTTGGAAGCATAGCGACGCATATCGGGGTCGACAGCATGATCCGTCAGGTAATCGATATGTGGTTTGAAAAATGCCATCATCTGTGGCGGCAGTGTGAGTACCGCCAGTCGATTGATACGCTTGTGCCCAAAAAATCCCCATTCCGGCGATTCGGGGGCTATGGAGATAGAGGATACCAGGCTACAAGCCAGCAACAATATCCCCAGGATGGTTTTGGTCATCTGTTTTCGATTCATGGTTCGAAAGTAAGGAATGTTTTCAGAAAATCCGGGATCCCTGTTTTACCAGTTTTACCCATCTAAAAACAAGCAGACCGGGCAGGCAGGCGGCAGCACAGAGTGCCATTTTGATGTACCACACGAAAGGTGTTTCCTGCATAATTAGAAAATCGGCCAGCAATATGAAGGCAACAAAGCCCGGTATTTCCAGCATTTTCCTGAAAGAGGGCTGCCATTTAAAGGTTTTCAGTACCAGCCAGATCATGCTCAAAGCAATAAAACTCTGTGTGGCTACGGCTGCAATGGCTGATCCGAAAGCCTGCCAGCGGGGAATGAGGATAAAATTCAGACCCGCATTGAGGCAAATGCCTACTATAAAAAATCGATTCATTTGCGCCACTTTCCCATGCGCCGTCAGCAAGGTGCTGAAAATATAGGTGGTGCTTACCGGCACAAACACCCAGATGAGTACGCCCAGCGTATCCCAGCGGTACGGCGATGCATGGGTCGGCATCATCAGTTGCACCAGTTCCTGCCTCGACAGACAAATGGCGGCCGCCAGGGCCACACTTCCGGCCCAAATCAGCCGGAAACTCAACTGCAGCAGCGGCTTCACCTGCTCAGGCTGCCGTTGCATACGGGCAAACATGGGCAGCAACAGCGACGCAAATAAATACCCCAGCATGTTGCAGGCATCCAGTACCCGATAAGCGCCGGCAAATACCTCGGCGTGGGCTTTGCCACTGAATCGCTCCAGCAGCACCCCGTCGAGGCGGGTGTAGGCAAACATCAGAAATACCACCAGCGCATACGGCAGGCTGCTTCGAAACAACACCACCAGCATCGGATAGCCGGCACGCCAGTTGTCGGCCCAGGATGGCCGTACGCGAAATGTCACCTTGCTGCGCAAAATCATAAACGCGATCAAGGCTGTCAGCAACAATGGTACCGTTTGGGCCAGTGCGAATGACTCGATGGGAAGTGCGCGGCCCGGCGGATGCGTCCACAGCAGCAGTCCGCAAGTGACCAGCATCAGCAGTTTATCCATCGACGACAAAACGCTGTCGATGCGGTAATGCCCCAGCCCGGAAATATTGGAACGCAGAAAAAGAACTATCTGGATGAGCACCTGGTTGACCAACAGGATGAGCAGAAGAAGCAAGGCACGTTGGTCGTACTGCATCGTCCAGGCCAGCCCCAGCGAAATGAAGATGTACACCACACTCAGTACAATCTTGAGCGCCAGCAGATTGGGAAAATACTTGGGAAGCAGTTGGGGGTGCTGGCTGATGTGGCGATTGTTGAACCCCTGAATACCGAAGTCATTGAGAATCTGGAAGATATAGGTCAGGTTCATCAGGGCGAAATACAACCCGTATTCCTGTCCGGTGCGGTTTTGTACCGCCAGATCGATTCCGAAAATGAAAAACGGCTTTATCAGCAGGTTGATAAAGACCAGAAAAAGGATGTTGACGATGAATTCGCGGTTCACGAGGGCAAAGGTAGGACACGGATTGCACGGATTGAAACACGGATTGCGCGGATTGAAATACGGATTTTCACAGATTGGTTCTGTGATAATGAGGCTTTGGTAATAATTCAGGTTCCCAGTTGCATATAGCACTCCGCGCCTAATTTCACTGATAATGAGGCTTTGGTAATAATTCAAGCGCCCCAACCACCCATCCAATCTGTGAAAATCCGTATTTCAATCCGCGCAATCCGTGTTTCAATCCGTGTTTCAATCCGTGTTTCACCTGTAATAGAACACCACCGCAAACGTGATCACCAGCAGAATCACCGCCATAACGCGATAATTTTCATACCAGGCCAGTCCTTTGAGGGCTTCCGAATCTTCATTATATACCCCGTTATTCCAGATAAAACCTGTTGTTTTTTCAACAGGTGGCGGCGCCGTGGCGAGGCTGACCGCAATTTGAATAACCGAGCAAATGGCAAAAATAATCGGCGCTTTTATCAGAAAATGCACCCCGTTCCAGGCTGGAGACATACCTGTCACTTCGCTGGCCACTGTAAAAATAGCAATCACAAGACCTGCCATCAGCGCAGCAAAAGCACCGTCGGCGTTCGCACGTTTCCAGAAAAGCCCTATCAGGAAAATAGCCACCACAGGCGGACTGATGAGGGCCAGCACGCTTTGCATGTAATTCATCAGCGATTCAAAATTGGCGATTTGCGGCGCCCAGGCCACTGTAATCACCATAAACACCACCGTGGCAATCTGTCCGGCGCGCACCAGACCTTTGGAGTCCATGCCTGGTCTGAATTTTTGCACAAAATCCATCGTCACCAGCGTACTGGCAGAGTTAAGCGTAGCACTCACGGCAGAAGCCATGGCGGCCAGAAAACCCGCTACGACGAGACCGATCAAGCCTGCGGGCAACAACTGGAACACCAGCGTGGGGTAAGCGCCGTCAGAATAGTTTTTCAATTGCCCGGCATACATTTCCTGCAGGTTGGGATACAATTTCAAGGCTGCAAGGCCCGGAATGACCAGCAAAAACAGGATCGGAATTTTCAGCAAGGCAGCAAAAAGGGCGCCTTTGCGCGCCTGATTGGCGTCGCGCGCACTGAGTGCACGTTGCACAATAAACTGGTTGTTGCACCAGAAATAAAAACCCAGTAGCGGCACACCCAGCAACAAGCCCGGCCAGGGCATATCGGGGTGGCCCAGGGGCTGCACGAGGTGTGTGAAAGAAGCGTCTTTCGAACTGGCGTATTCCATGATAGCACTGTAACCGCCCGCTTTTTCATACACGATAAACGATAGGATAAGCGCCGAGACGAGCAGGATAATCGTATTGACCATTTCAGTACGCATCACCGAGGAAAGGCCGCCAAAAATGGTGTACCCTGCTGCAAAAATGGCGAGCAAAGACACAATCAGGACGGTATTGGCTTCCGGGTAAACGAGTTTGGCAATGACCACACCGGCAAAAAGCGTCCCGGCTGTGTCGATAAAAATATTGCCCACCAGCGTGATAAAAGAGAAGTAGTAGCGCGAGCGCACATCGTAGCGTTTCTCAAAATATTCAGGCATGGTGTACACCTGCGATTTCAGGTAAAATGGCAGGATAAAGAGGCAAAAAAACGTCAACACAATAGACGCCATCCATTCGTAATTGAAAAATACAATGCCGCCTTTATAGGCGCCGCCTGTAATGGCAATCAACGAATTAGAGGAAATATTGGCAGAAAACATGGAAATGCCGATCACATACCAGGGCATGTTGCGACCAGCCAGGAAATACTCTTCCGAACTGCCAGCCTTTCGGTGATAAAATCCATAGGCCACAATGGCGGCGATATAACCGACAATAATGACCAGATCCAAAGTGGTAAAAGTGAAATTCATGGACGTGCAAAAGGTGAAAAAATGGGTGACGGTTTGTTCCGCTTTGGTATGGAGCACAGGGAAACGTTCAGAATTTGATTCTGACGCCCCGCGAAAAGTAAAGGCAATGTTAGGCAAAGTTTTTGGGATATATTACAAAATATGGAAAATTGGAATTTCGTGAGCACTTACACAGCCGGGAACCTTTGACACATTTGCCTTGTTTTTGCCCCATGGATCACACTACTACCCGCCCGCCGGTCGCTTTCGACTGGTTGCTCATGCTTTCGCTGGCCGCCGTTTGGGGCGGTTCTTTCTTTTTTATCAAGCATGCAGTACAAATTTTCGAGCCCATGCAAATGGCCATGTGGCGCATGGCACTGTCTACCACTCTATACCTGCCCGTAGCGCTTGCCTTTTGGTCGAAAATAGACTGGACGCGCTGGAGGGCTTTGCTTAGCGTGGCATTTTTCGGTTCTGCCATTCCTAATTTATTATTCGCCATCGCGCAGCAGCATGTCACCAGTGGACTGGCCGGTGTGCTCAATTCCCTCACGCCCTTGTTTACCCTGATTATCGGGGTTGGCTTTTTTCAAATGTCTTTTACCCGTTATAAAATACTGGGTGTGGCGCTGGGCATGAGCGGAGCCATCCTGCTCATTTTGTTCAACAGCAAAAGCGGCGCTTCCGGCAACGCGTTTTTTGCAACGTTGTGCGCCGTAGCCACTGTTTGCTATGCTATCAATGCGAATGTGGTGAACCGGCATTTGCGCGATATGCACCCGGCGGCTATTGCCTCGGCAGCGTTTATCCTTACCGGCTTGCTCTTTTGGATAGGTATTTGGCTGTCTGGGGCCTGGACGGCGGTTCAAACCCGTGAACACGGCTGGCAAGGCCTCGGCTACGTATTTTATCTCGCAGCCCTCGGCACTGTGGGCGGAAATATTCTTTATTTCCTGCTGATCCAGCGTACTTCGGCCCTGTTTGCCACATCCGTCACTTACCTGCTCCCCATTTTTGCCATGCTCGTCGGCATCTTCGACGGCGAAACGCTCGGCGCCATGGATGTGGCCGGGACGGGGGTGATTTTGGCGGGGGTGTATATTGCGAGGAGATAGAGATGTGAGAGGGTGAGAGGGTGAGAGGGTGAGAGGGTGAGAGGGTGAGAGAGTGAGAGATGTGAGAGATGTGAGAGAGTGAGAGATGTGAGAGGGTGAGAGATCGTAGAGTGTACCGCTTCGCTCTTGGAATACAATGGGGCAGGGCGAAGCGGTACACTCTACGATCTCTCACCCTCTCACATCTCTCACTCTCTCACATCTCTCACTCTCTCACCCTCTCACTCTCTCACCCTCTAAAAAAGGCTGACATACCCCAAATGAAACTTCGCTGCCCTGAAATCCACAGCCTGGCCCGTATCGCGGCGACCGACGGCTACGCTGATACCAAAAATACCCGCCTGGGTTTCGAAGTTGAGGCCGGCACCCACGCCCAGCGGGCGCAGGAAAAGCCGTTGGCGATCGGTTTCATTTTCAAGATAACCATAGTCTGTAAATACGGCCAGGTAAGAGTTCAGGTCGAGCAGGAGCCTGAATTCAGCAGTACCAACCACGTAACGTGTAGCAAAGAGGCTTTCTTCGTCGAAGCCACGCTGGATTTTGTTGCCCCCAATGCGGTATTGCTCGTTGGCATACACAGGCCGGGAGGAAAAGATGCCGCCGCCGCGAATGCCCAGTTTCAGGGTACTTCGAGCGAAAAACGGAATGTAGTATTCCAGTTTTGACTCCAGTCGGAAGCGCGGGCTTTGTCGGGTAAGCGTATCATATAAGGTGCTGAACCGAAAATCGGGCTCTTCCAGGTCGCGCAGCGCCTCTATCTGGTTGTTGCGCAACACGGTATTAAATCCTGCCACGGCTTTCAGCGTAACAGCCCATCCGCGCCTCGGGTTGAAGCGATAATCCAGTCGGTTGAGGCCGGTTTCCATACCGAAACCGTTCTGGCGCAAATCGAGATTGGGAGGCAACCTGCGCGATAGCAGAATGGATGCCGTATCTATTTTCTGAAGGGAAGAGCCCCTGTTTTCCCAAAAAATCTTGATGTAATCGCCCCCGGTGAACAGGTATTGTACACCCAGTTCGCTCTGCGCATCCACCCAGGTGCTGTCTCTGCGGAAAATATTGAGTCGGCCTTCCACCCCGAACGGCGTACCGAACAGATACGGCATACCTGCCTGCACGTCGAGGCGTTGGGTTTCGGGGCGCAGGCGTTCCAGTTCGATGCTGAAACGTTCGCCCAGGTTGAGCGCATTCTGAAAAGCGGCATTGAGCGAGCCGGTAATCAACACGCGGCTGTCGGTAGCATCCGCACGCGGCAACAGGCCTATGATAAAATCGAATCGACTGGCGCGTTTTTTCTGCAAATACAACTGAAGAGTGGCCTCATTGCCCGCAAAAGTTACAGAAGGATTGCCGGTGGCTTCCACAAACAACAGGCTCCGCAACTGGTCGCGCAGCCGCAGCACCTTGGCACGGCTGTACGGTTCGCCGGGTTTTATGCCCAGATAATTGGGCAAAAAAGCAGCAGGCAATTTCAGATCACCGTTGATTTTGACAGTTTTGATGGAAAAAAAGCGGTTTCGGTCGAGGCGCAGCAAGGCTTGTACGCCTCCATTTGCCTGCACCTCGATGCTGTCGAGCCAAATGCGGGCAAATGGATAGCCGTTGTTTTCGGCTTGCACGAGTAATTCGCGTTCCAGCGCCAGCAAGGCATCGTAATACAGCGGTGCATTGGTAAATAACTTTTCCCGAAAACCGGCGGCTTCCAGCCAGCGCAAAGTCTCCGCGTCGTCGGCTGGTTCTAATCGAATCCAGCGCATGGCAGGGCCCAGGTAAAACGTGGCATACAACACCGAATCGGCTTTCCTCACCTCATCCAGCGAAACAGCCAGGTAGGATTTTTCCCGAAAATGTTCCAGCAAATCCTGACACAAGGTCTGCAGCGCCACAGAATCCCTCGTAACAAAAACAGGTTGTTCCCTCGTTCTATCGGGTAATACCCTGAAACTTTTCACGCCTTCGTAAAAATCGGCTGTGAGCGAATCCGGTATGTGCAGTTGCAGGCGCGTCTGGGCCACAGCGCCAAAGGAACAGAAGAGAAGAAGGACTAATATAAGTCCTAAGTCCTGAGCCCTGAGTCCTGAGTCTGTGGCGTACACATGCATATTCATAGGATTTGTAAAAAAGAATGCCAGGTGAACATCGGCGTACTCTACGGACTTAGGACTCAGGACTGTCGACTCAGGACTCAGTCAGTCTTTTCCTTCCCCCACAAAGTAATCCTCCCTGTTTCGGAACAGGAAATTGAAAGTGGTCATGCTGCCGTAGCAACGGGTGATGTATTGCTGCAGGTTTACTTTATCTTCGTCGTCGAGTTTTTTGGAGGCATTTATTTGTTGTTCCAGCACGCGCAGGCGGTCGCGCATCATGACGATTTTATGGAAAAAGGCATCTATCGGCACCTCTTTAGGCTGGATACCGTCGGCTTGCAGGATCATTTTACCGTTTTTCCAGCGTTCTCCCAGAGGCACTGTTTCGAGGCTGATGCCGGCCCAGGAACGCAGAATTCGTTTCAGCGACTCTTCGGCTTCGGTAAAAGTGACCGATTCTTCGGCAGGAATGTGTTCGATGACTTGCCAGTTGTCGTAGTCTTTACCAATGGTTTTGATACCAAATTGTGTGTAACAAACTTCATACGCGGCCACATGCAGGCGGATAACCACCCCGTCGCCAAAAGCCGGGTGTTTCACCCGGGAGCCTACACCCAGTAATTTTTGCATGCTGTTATCTCATTATCGTTATAGATTAATTTTCCTAAAAAAAGGTTGCCTTTTCCTTGCTGCTGCTGATGATGACCCGCATTACGGCCAGCACCATAAATAAAGACAACAGTCCCACAAACCAGGGCACCTGCACATCGTTTTCCAGTTCGATCACCGTTTCCTGGTCGCCCCAGGCATATTGAGCAATCACCTGAACGCCGTTGTTAAAAAAATGCGCGATCACCGGCACCCAGAAATTCCGCGTTTGCCAGTACAGCCAGCCCAATAAAAACCCCAGCAAAAATCGGGGCAAAAAACCTTCAAACTGAAAATGAAAAAAACTGAAAATGGCTGCAGAAATGGCCAAAGCCTGCCAGGGGTTGGCGATCCGGCGCATCAACTGCTGTTGTACCATGCCCCGAAACACCAGTTCCTCGCCCAGTGCTGGCAGTAAGGCTATCAAAAACAGATTGCCCACTAATTCGCTCCAGTCGTCCATGTGCAACAAGGCCTTGAGCGCTTCATTGGCTTGCGCCTCCAATTCCCGAAAAGTGTCCGGAATGGGCAGCATTTTATTGATCTGAAACAAATACAGCACCAGCGGCACCGATACCAGCAGCAACACCATGCCGAGCGCCGCATCCGACATACGTGGCGCCCGACGCGCCAGCAGGTAGTCGGCCCAGTTGGGCCTTGGGCGGGTTATACCTCTGTACAGCATCCACACCACCAGCCAGCCAGCCACGGTGAAGGTGGCAAAATGCCGGATACCCAGCAGCAGCCGCATTTGCCAGCGTTCGGCTGTACTGGCATCGGAAGCGAGGGTTCCGGACATCAGGTTTTCATTCCAGCCTCCCCACGACACGATCACCTGACTCAAAAAAGTGGAGGCCAGGGCAAAAAAGATGCACCCGGACAGCAATGCCAACAGCACTACCCGAACTTTGGGCGCCGACATTTGCCAGGGGGCAATATTTGGAACAAGTGGAGACTCGGGAAACTTATCCGGACGATTTGGGTTTTCTTCCATGCCATTCTACTTTTGTGCCAAAGGTAAAGCATTTACTCATGACCCGACTCAGCGTAAACATCAACAAGGTGGCGCTCCTGCGCAATTCCCGTGGAAGCAACCTTCCCAATCTCGTTCAGGTTGCCATCGATTGCGAGGCATTCGGAGCACAGGGTATCACCATTCACCCCCGCCCCGATCAGCGCCATATTCGGTACGATGACGTGTCGGCACTGAAGCAGGTAGTGACTACCGAATTCAATATCGAAGGCAACCCTACGCGCGAATTTCTCGATCTGGTACTGGCCAATGCACCGCATCAATGTACGCTCGTGCCCGATGCGCCCGACCAACTCACTTCGGATGCGGGCTGGAATACGCTGCGCGACGGCGCGCGTTTGCGCGAAGTGTGCGACGAACTGCACCGGAACGGCATTCGCGTGTCGGTATTCGTCGATCCTGTTCCGGAAATGGTGGAAGGCGCAAAAGCAGCCGGCGCCGACCGAATCGAGTTTTACACCGGGCCGTTTGCGCACGATTTTGGCAAAAACCCCGCCCTTGCCGTTCAACCTTACACCGAAGCAGCCCGAGTGGCCAATCAGGTGGGTATCGGCATCAATGCAGGGCACGATCTCAACCTCGATAACCTGAAGTATTTCCAGGATCATTGTCCGCAGTTGCTCGAAGTAAGTATCGGTCATGCACTTATTTCCGATGCACTGTATTACGGACTTTCCAATACGATTCGTATGTATTTGCGCCAGTTGGAGGCCAAATAGAGCGATAATTCGCAGAATTTATGCCAACAAAGGAATATGGTAAACAACTGTAAATCTGTTGTTTACACAAAAAAAACCGCTACAATTGCCATTTCCGGCAATTAAAAAATTAAATGTGGCTAATTGTATGAGAGAAGGTTTTTACCTTTGGGATTGCAAAACCCACATCTATTTATTTTTCTAATCGCTTTTTATACCATATCAAATTTTCGGAAGTCGCAAAAAGTGCACGCATCACTCCGGTGATGAATGTCTTTTTCGCGGCTTTTTTATTGCGCCCAATTTGCTCCAGGGGCGTCTGGTGAAGTGATTTTTTTTAATCGCTTCGTGTATCTATCGGCAAGGGTACTATTGCTTATCTCCTGCGCCCTGCATTTACACACACTACACCATTTCAAATTTTTTTTGAAGTCACTGCGAAAGGACAGTTCCCATTGTCGGGAGGCTGCTTCGTGCGTGGCTTTTTTTTACGCACATCCAGCCTGATCCGCAATGCTTCCTTCTTTAGTTTCAATCCTTTACTGTTTAGAACAAAATCACATTTTCGTTCACTTAAACTATCTAAATTATGAAGCAATTGCTAACAACCCTACTGCTGGTGCTGGCAGTTTGCGGGAGCCTGATGGCCCAGCGCAAGATATCCGGCACAGTATCTGGCGATGATGGTGAAACCCTCATCGGAGCAACCGTAGCAATCAAAGGCGCCGCAAAAGGCACCTTAACTGATGTGACCGGCAAGTATAGCCTCGAGGTGCCAAACGGCGCCACCACCCTCGTGGTATCCTACACCGGCTACAAAACCCAGGAGTTGTCCATAGGAGTATCCAATGCCATGGACGTGGTTCTGGAATCGGGTACCAACCTCAACGAGGTGGTCATCACTGCCACTGGCCTGACCCGCAACAAAAGTGATGTAGTGTATGCCAACCAGACGGTCACCTCGGAAGACCTGAACTCGGTGACCAACAAAAGCGTGCTCAATGCACTGCAAGGAAAAGTGGCCGGTGTAAAGATATCTTCCGGTTCCGGCGCTGTAGGCGCTTCCACACGCATCGTACTGCGCGGTGAAACCTCCCTTACGCAGGGGAACAACGCCCTGATTGTGGTAGACGGGATACCTGTCAACAACTCTGCCGCATCGGCAGGTAGCGGTTCTGAAACCGTAGCAGGTGCTACAGGCAAAGCAGGCGACCGCGATAACTATGTAGACTTTGGTAACCGTGGCAACGACATCAACCCCGACGACATCGAGTCTGTAACTGTATTGAAAGGCCCTGCTGCCACTACGCTTTATGGCTCCCGCGGCGGTTCGGGTGTTATCCTGATCACTACGAAGAAAGGGAAGGCCAATGACAAGCCGAGAATTTCATTCTCCTCTTCGTACAGCGTGGAAGAAGCATATATTCTGTACAAAAACCAGGAGCGCTTCGGTTCTGGCTATGCTACTTGCGGCGGTTGCGGCGGTGGTATCAACATTTTTATGGGTGAAAACTTTGCCTGGGGCTCTGAATTTAATGGCGAGATGATCCCCTGGACAGCCGTTCCGGCGGATGCGGATGGCAACCTGGTTCCACTCAACAATGGAAAAATCGATCAACTCGTTCGCCCGTACAGCGCTATTAAAAACAATGTTCAGAGTTTCTTCGACATCGGTAATACGGCCCGCAACAGCCTCTCTATTTCCGGCGGTACAGACAAGTACACCTATTATGTGTCGTACACCAATTTCAACAATGACGGTATTGTACACAACACCAAACTCAACAAACACAACCTGTTGCTGAATGTCGGCTCGCAATTCTCTACAAAACTGCGCTCCGATTTCTCGATGAGTTATTCCAAACTCAACCAGCGTGGCGCTACCGAAGGTGGCTACCCGTTTGGTTACTCTTCCGGCACACCGGCTATGGCATTCGCGACTCAAACGCCGTCGAACATTCCGTTCACCGAACTGCGCGACTACAACAGCCCATACCACGACTTTAAAGGCTTCTACGGCCAGTACTCGATCAATCCGTACTACATCCTGGACAAACAGGAGGTGAAAAATTCAGTTGATAATATCGTTTCCAGCGTTTCGCTGTCTTTCTCGCCCATCCCTTCGTTGACGTTTGTAGGTAAAGTGAGCACCAACTTCATTACCAGCAACGTAACCGAAAAGAACCCGAAATTCCGCTACGAGCGCGCCCTGTCGTGGTCGGACGGTGAACTCAGCGACTTCGAAAGCCCAAGAAGCGGCAGCACATTCAGCCTGGGCTCCTACAAGGAAGGTACCAATCGCATTATCAACCTGATTTACGATGCATATGGCACGTTCTCGAAACAACTGAGCGACGATTTCAAACTGACGACTACCCTGGGTTTCAACTCGATCGATAACTCGAACCGTTATGTGGGTGGTCTCACGGTTGGCGGACTGGTTATTCCTGAATTTTACGACCTGAGCAACTCTACGCAGACGCCGCGTTCCAGTGCCTACTCTTCTATGTATCGTATTTTTGGTGTGTATTCCAACACATCGGTGGGTTACAAAAACTGGCTGTTCGCTGAGTACTCCGCGCGCAACGACTGGTCGTCTACGCTTCCTGTCGGCAACCGCAGCTTCTTCTACCAGGGTGGCGGTTTGTCAATTGTTCCAAGCAACCTGTCCAACTTCGAAGCGGGCCCGCTGTCTTTCCTGAAATTCCGCGCTGGCCTGGGTTCTGCCGGTAAAGATGCGCCACTGTACCGCCTGAATTCATTCTTTGGCTTTAATCCGGGCATTCTGGTTGGCCTGGGCGACGACTATGATATCCGCTTCCCGTTCAATGGAGTAGCAGGTGCACGCAGGCTTAATATCATTGGTAACCCTGACTTGAAACCCGAACTGTCCGTTACTTCGGAAGCAGGTATTGACCTCGGTTTCTTCAAAGGTCGTATCGAACTCGAGTACACGTACTACCATATCAATTCGAAAAACCAGATCGTGGATGCCAACATCCCGTGGTCGTCCGGATACAGCCTGGTTCCGCTCAACATCGGTCGTATGGTCAACTCCGGTCACGAACTGGCCTTCCGCCTGAATCCGGTGAAAACCAAAATGTTTGACTGGAGACTGTACGGTTCTTGGTCGAAAAACAAAAACGTGGTCAAAGAAATCATCAAAAATGACATCGATAACGATGAATTGACGATTATTTCAAATTTCCTGCACTTTGCAGGCCACGGCGACCTCAATCTGATTGCTGCAGAAGGCCTGCCTTTCGGTACGTTTAAAGGCACTACTTTCGAATACGACCCGCAAGGCCGTATCATCGTAGACGCTCAGGGCAACCCGAAACACAGTGCTGAATCACAATACCTGGGCAGTTACCAGCCCGACTTCCTGGCATCACTGGGTACCGAACTGATGATCAACAAACGCCTGTCTATCCGTGCCCTGCTCGATGGCAAAAAAGGCGGCCTGTTCTATTCCGGCACCAAACTCAGCACCGAAAACAATGGTACTGCTATTACTACCCTGCTGAACGACCGTCAGCCATTTGTGGTCGAAAACAGCGTACAGGAAGATGGCAGTGGCGGTTATGTAGTCAACACCACCGAAACCGACGCTTACCACTATTTCCACGATCAGGTAGCAAGTACTTACCTGCTCGATGCCTCCTACCTGAAACTGCGCGAAGTAGCCGTTTCCTACAGTATCCCGACGGGTAAAATGGGCGCCTTCAAAAGCATCACAGTAGGTGTATTTGCTAAAAACCTGAAATACTGGGTAGCAAAAGAAAACACCTTCGCCGATCCGGAAGTGGGTGGTGTAGGTGGCGCATCCGATGCGGTTGGTCTGGAAACGACGACAACTCCTACTGCTAAAAGTTTTGGCGCAGAGCTGAGACTTAATTTCTAATCAAACAAAAAGAAACAGCAATGAATACGCATAAATTCAAATTCATATTCCTGCTGGTGTTGGCAATGGGAACTCCTTTTTATTCCTGCAAGGACTATCTGGATGTAAACACCAACCCAAACCAGTCAGTTGTATCGCGGATCGATTTGCAATTATCTACTTCTATTGTAGGTATGGCGGTCGGAATTGGTCAACGCATTTACCCGGAACTAGGGGTATGGGCGCAATTGCAGACGGGCGGCCCCGGGGTGGCCCTGAGCGAGTGGGACCAGCATAAACTGAGTTCCTCTGAAACAGACGAAATTTTCAGAGAATTGTACCGCGCCAATTTGAACCTGAATTACATCGTTCAAAATTCAACGGAAAACTACTACACGGCGATTGCCAAAATCCTGCGCTCTTACAATTTTCAGGTTTGCGCCGACCTTTTTGGCGATATCCCGTACACGCAGGCGTTGAAAGGTGATATTACCGATGGTTCGATCCTGCATCCGCAGTACGAAAGCGCCAAAGACGTAGTGTATCCAGGTATTGAAAACGAACTGCGCGAAGCCCTTGATTTGATTGAACGGGGTGGCTCGGTATTACCAGGCTCCGACGACCTGATCTATGGCGGAGACATGGAAAAATGGAGCAAATTTGCACATTCGCTCCTGCTGAAAGTGTACCTCCGTCAGGGCGCCAGCGGCCAGGCTAAAGCAGCCCAGTTGTACAGCAGCGATGATGATTTCATCCTGACTAATGATGAGGCTGCATTTCTACCGTTCTCAGGATCAACAGGCAATACCAACCCTTTCTGGAGCAATGCCAAAAGTTCGGCATTGGGCAACTACTACGTAGTAACCACTACTTTGCTGGACCTGTTGACTGCCACTGGTGACCCACGGGTGGATGCATTTTTTGACCCAACACCCAATGGTACACACAAAGGCCTGAATCCCGGCGATGTACAAAACCAGCCATCCAATGCCACCTTCTCTCGTCCGGCAGGTGCTTTGGCGCCCGCAGGTGGCCTGATGTTCAGACCCAATTTCCCACAATACTTTATGTCGGCATGGGAGAGCAACCTGCTGCTGGCAGAAGCAGCGGCACGCGGCTGGATTACCACGGATGCCAACGCGCGCTACAATGCTGCCGTACAGAACAGTTTCGAATTCCTGCAACTCGATGCTGCCGACGCCGATGCTTATCTGGCAGCCGGCGGGGCTTACAACGCATCCAATGCCATCAAATCGATTGCTTTGCAAAAATGGATTTGCATGAATGGCACGCAGCCGGTGGAAGCCTGGATTGAAACACGTCGTTTCGACAGTCCGGCAACGCCGATTTTTGCCTCACCGGGTGGAATTTTTAAATCGCCTACCGAAAATGCCATGGGTACAGGCAATTACCCCAGCATTCTTCCCTATCCGGAAGATGAGGAAAGCCTGAACCAGAATTTCCCTGGGCAGCACCCGCTCAACGCCAAAGTGTTCTGGGACAACTAACATTCATACATTCATGATGGCAAGGCAGGAAACACACATCCCTGTGTGCTACCTGCCTTGCCCCATTGAATGTAACCGACTAAAATTCAATCGATTATGAAAAATAAAATTCTCATTTTATCCTCCATTTTGGCTGCTTGCATCCTGATGGTGGCTGCCTGCAAGAAAATTGAAGACGCTGATTCAACTGTTATCAGCACCTCCATTCCTTTCCTGTATGAAGTCAACATCAATGACGCTTACGTGTATGGCCAGGGTCAAACACATATCTTCACCGACCTGCCCGATGTAATTGCCATTGCAGTCGACACCATCGTGGGTTTTGAAGGCGGATACGGTGGCCATACAGGCGCAGATACCGTGAAAATTATGAAAAGCGACATCACCGGCTGGCCTGATACGTCTGGCATCGGCGGCAAAAGCATCAGTTTTGTGAAGTTCAACAAAGCCAACTACAAGGTTGCACTTTCGAGCAACATCGTTATTGCTGGCCCTATTCCAAATCCGGGCCCAACAGCCATGGAAGGCACTTACAAAAGAACTTCTAATGGTGTGTTGATCGAAATCAAAAAGGTATTCGATGGCGTATATGTGATCGACAACCCGGGCGGTGCAGGTGTACCTCCGTTCCCTTACCTGCTGTACAACCACCGCAACTCCAGCGGTAGCGACAGCCTGGCCTTCCCGATTCAGACCAATCCATGTGGTGGTGGTTTGCAATTAGTAGGCCCGAGTGCGGCGCTTTCACTGAGCAGCGCAGAGTATACCGCTTCGTACCCGCCGGCTATCACGGCTACTTCGCCGCTGACGTTTAGTTGGAAGGTACTTGAGTTTCCGGAAGCCCGACCAGGTTCCGTCAACCCCGGCGCCGCAGCGTGCCAGTGGGGTACCGGCGTACGTACTTTTGAAAAGCAATAAGGCTGGTATTTAAAAACAGTTGCGCACATTGCCACAGACCAGACTCCATCGGTGTTCGATACCAGATCAACAAAAACTCCTGTTCAAAGGGGCAGCAAAATGCTGAAGAAGAAAGCTATGAAATAAAAATCCGGACCCATCGGGTACCGCTTTTGTAAACGGCTCTCACTGTGTAAAAAAGGGGGCACTACCAGCGCTGGTAGTGCCCCCGATTTATTTCAGAGGAAATGTAATCAGAGATTACTGTTTCTCAAATGTACGTACGCCGGTACCCCACTGGCACAAAGCAGCACCTGGGTGAATAGCGGATGAACGCGCTTCACCAAATTCAAATACTTTCCACGACAGTGTCAGGGGCGAAGTAGCCGTGATAGCCGGTGGGTACGAAGCAGTATACTCTGCGCTACTCAGAGAAAGTGGTGCGCTCGGGCCTACCAGTTGCAGACCGCCATGGCACGGGTTGCCCTGAATCGGGAACGCCAGGCTGTCGCCGCCGCTGGAATTGCGGTAGTTGTACAACAGGTATGGGAACGGAGCTACACCTGCGCCACCCGGATTGTCGATCACATATACGCCATCGAATACCTTTTTGATTTCGATCAGCACACCGTTAGAGGTTCTTTTGTAAGTACCTTCCATAGCGGTTGGGCCTGGATTTGGAATAGCACCTGCAATAACGATGTTGCTCGACAGTGCAACTTTGTAGTTGGCTTTGTTGAACTTCACAAAAGTGATGCTCTTACCGCCGATGCCAGACGTATCAGGCCAGCCGGTGATGTCGCTTTTCAGGATTTTTACGGTGTCAGCGCCGGTATGGCCGCCGTATCCGCCTTCAAAACCCACGATGGTGTCGACAGCAATGGCAATTACATCGGGCAGGTCGGTGTAGATGTGTGTTTGACCCTGGCCGTACACGTAAGCGTCATTGATGTTGACTTCATACAGGAAAGGAATGGAGGTACTGATAACAGTAGAATCAGCGTCTTCAATTTTCTTGCAGGCAGCCACCATCAGAATGCAAGCAGCCAAAATGGAGGATAAAATCAGAATTTTATTTTTCATAATCGATTGAATTTTTGTAGAATACGAGGGTACTAATTTCAGGAAACAGGTTTGGAACTCCTACCGATGTATTCGTACGTCAAACCTGTTTCTCTGAAAATTGGTACCAATCGTATACCCGATTTTTTAGTTATCCCAGAATACTTTGGCGGTCAGGCCATGCTGGCCCGGGAAGCTCTGGTTCAAACTTTCTTCATTTTCCGGATATGGCAGAATGCTGGGGAAAGTACCAGCAGGCAGCGCATTGTGAGCAGGCTCATGGAAAATACCTCCCGGAGAGAAGAAAATTGGAGTTCCAGTGCTGTCAAAACGACGTGCTTCGATCCAGGATTCTACCGGTTGCAGGTTGTTCATGCACACCCATTTTTGCAGCGCAATCGATTTGATGGCATTGGCTGCATCATATGCACCTTCGGCAGCCAGATACGTATCTGCTTCTGTTGCGTCGAGTCCCAGGTATTCAAAACTGGCCTGAACGGCAGCATTGTACAGAGCATTGGCATCTGTTGTAATCCAGCCACGTGCAGCAGCTTCTGCCAGCAGCAGATTGCCTTCCCATGCCGACATCAGGAATACCGGATTGCTAGGGCCAAAGATCAGGCCACCTGTAGCAGCCAGAGCGCCTGCAGGACGGGAGAACTTCTGTGTAGGAGGAGCCTCCTGAATACCACCCGGATTGAGGCCGAAGTGGGTATTGTCTGCAGTGCGATCGTAGAAAGCGTCGATACGTGGGTCGCCCGTAGCAGTCAGGTAGTCGGTGGAAGTGTTCGTAGCCACATAGTAGTTGCCCAGAGCAGTACTTTTGGCAGCGTTCCATTGCGGGTTGCGCTGGCCGGCTGCATCGTAGAACTGAATAAACGCGGCTTCGTCGTTGGTCAGGATGAACTGGTCGTCGCTGCTGTACAGTTGTGCAGCTTTAGCCTGACCGCTGGCGCCCTGACGGAGGTACACTTTCAGCAGGAGCGAGTGTGCAAATTTGTTCCATTTTTCCATGTCGCCATGATAGATCAGGTCGTCGGCGCCTGGCGTTACAACGCCTGCACGTTCGATCAGATCGATGGCCTCACGCAGGTCATTTTCAATGCCCGGATAAATTACATCTTTAGCGCTATCGTATTTCGGGTGCAGGATAGAACCGTCAGCGATATCACCTTTCAGTGCTTCAGAATACGGAAGGTCACCAAAAAGGTCGGCGCAAACCTGAAAATTGTAGGCGCGCAACACTTTGGCAACGGCGATATAGTTGGTTTCCGTAGAATTCTGAATGATGTAGTTCAGGTTGGTGTTGCTTCTGTACAATTGAGTGAACACTTCATTGCCTTCAGAAGAAGCCCATTTATGCTGATCGGGGTCGCCCAGCGAAACGCCCGGGCCGCCTGTTTGGTATTGAGCCAAAATAGACAGTTGCGGGTAGATACGTTGGCCGATACCGATAGCAGTCATCAGTTGGGACGAGCTGAGTTGCAGGTCGACCCGTGAAATGGTGGACTGGTTGGGGTCGACGTTTACATCCAGATAATCCTTGCAGGAATAGAAAGGAGTACCCAGCGCCAACACCAGCAGGAATATGAATTTGAATTTATGCGTATTCATTGCTGTTTCTTTTTGTTTGATTAGAAATTAAGTCTCAGCTCTGCACCAAAACTCTTAGCGGTCGGAGTGGTCGTAGTCTCTACGCCAACTGCGTCGGATGCGCCACCTACACCACCTACTTCCGGATCGGCGAAGGTGTTTTCTTTCGCTACCCAGTATTTCAGGTTTTTAGCAAACAGACCCACCGTGATGCCTTTGAAAGCGCCCATTTTACCCGTCGGGATATTGTAGGAAACGGCTACCTCACGCAGTTTCAGGTAGGAAGCATCCAGCAGGTTGATACCGGCAGGGCTGCCTCTGAAATAGTGGTAAGCGTCGGTTTCAGTGGTATTGGCTACATAGCCACCGTTACCATCTTCCTGTACGCTGTTTTCAACTACGAAAAGTTCGCGATTGTTGATGGTAGTGGTTTGTGCCGTACCGTTGAACTCCGTGCTGAGTTTGGTACCAGAATAGAATACGCCGCCTTTTTTACCGTCGAGCAGTGCGCGTACAGACAGGCGTTTGTTGATCGTCAGTTCAGTACCCAGAGTAGCCAGGAAGTCGGGCTGGTAACTGCCCAGGTATTTCAGTTCCGAACTTTGTTTCGGGTTGCCTTGTGCGTCTACGATGATACGGCCTTGCGGGTCGTACTCATACGTCGTGCCTTTAAACGTTCCAAAAGGCAGGCCTTCCGCAGCAATCAGGTTCAAAGAACCGTGACCGGCGAAGTGTACCAAGCCGCTGTAAATCGTCAGTTCGTCGTTGTCTACGTCGTTTTTGATGATTTCTTTAACCTCGTTGATGTTTTTCGACCAAGAACCATACAGTCTCCAGTCGATCATTTTGGTTTTCACCGGATTCAGACGGAAAGCGATCTCGTGTCCTTTGTTCACCATCCGACCAATGTTCAGTGGAACGATGGCATAACCCGAAGACCATGGAATGTTTACGTCCACGATCTGGTTTTTCGAATTGATGTTGTAGTACGTGTACTCGAGTTCGATACGACCATTGAAGAAACCGAGGTCGACACCGGCTTCCGAAGTAACCGAAAGTTCAGGTTTCAGATCAGGGTTGCCGATGATGTTGAGTTTACGTGCAGCAGGAACGCTGTTGAATGGGAAACGGATCTGGTAGTCGTCGCCCAGGTCGAGCAGCAGCGGGTTCAGACCGTAGTACGAATTAAGGCGGTACTGTGGAGCATCTTTACCGGCAGAACCGAGACCAGCGCGGAATTTCAGGAAAGACAACGGACCGGCTTCAAAGTTGGACAGATTGGTCGGTACGACAGATATACCACCACCTTGATAGAAGAAGCCGCGTTTGCCGGCAGGCAGCGTAGACGACCAGTCGTTACGCGCAGAGTATTCAGCGAACAGCCAGTTTTTGTAACCAACAGAAGTGTTGGAGTACACACCAAAAATGCGGTACTGAGCCGACGTAGCAGCCGAGCGAGGTGCTTCAGCAGAGTTGCTCAGGTCGTAGAATTCAGGAATAACAAGGCCGTTCACAGTAGTACCCGATACAAAGCGGTTGGCATTGTCGATCGAGTTGAAACCCAGGGTAGTCGTCAGTTTGAAATCGTCGCTCAGTTGTTTCGAGAACGTACCATATGCATCATAGATCAGGTTGATGATACGGTTGGTACTTTCTTTGTAGGAACCGAGGCTGAACGAGTTTCTCGGGCTTTCGAAGTCGCTGAGTTCACCGTCCGACCAAGACAGCGTACGCTCGTAGAAGAATTTCGGGTTTTGCTCAGTTACGTTGCTGGTAATGAAGTTGGTGCTCACTTTACCTACAAAAGTCAGCGACTGGATAGGCGAGTAAGACAGCGACACGCTGGAAACAACGTTGTCAACGGTATTGCTTACATTCTGTTTTTCCAGAATATAGTACGGGTTGATCGAGTACTGGCCGTAGAAGCCTTTGAAGTCATGGTATGGGCTGTTGTAGTCGCGCAGTTCAGTGAACGGAATGTTCGCAGGTGTTTGCGTTACGAATGCCATAGCCGGTGTACCGGAAGAGTAACCGAACGGATAACCGCCTTCAGTAGCACCACGTTGTTTCAGTTTGGAATAACTCATCGAGAAATCGGAGCGCAGTTTCGTAGAGAATTGCGAGCCGACATTCAGCAGCAGGTTGTGCTTGTTGAGTTTGGTGTTGTGTACAATACCTTCATTGTTGAAATTGGTGTACGACAGGAAATAAGAGTACTTGTCGGTACCACCCGAGATAGTGAGGTTGTTGCGGGCAGTGTTACCGATGTCGAAGAAACTCTGAATGTTGTTTTTAACAGCGCTGTAAGGGCGAACGAGTTGTTCGATCTTGCCATTGTTCAGCGGAATCAGGTTGCCATCAGCATCTGCTGGTACGCCTGTCCACGGAATCATCTGACCATCGAATTGTTTACCCCATGCGAAGTTTTCACCCATGAAGATATCGATACCGCCACCGCAGCCACCGCAGGTAGCGTAACCGGAACCAAATTGCTCCTGGTTTTTGTACAGAATATACGCTTCTTCCACACTGTAGGAAGACGAGAAAGAGATGTTGGCTTTGTCGCCTTTTTTTCCTTTTTTCGTGGTAATCAGGATAACACCCGAACCACCGCGCGAGCCATAGAGTGTAGTAGCAGCAGGGCCTTTCAGTACGGTTACAGACTCAACGTCGTCCGGGTTGATGTCGTTGCCGCGGTTACCGAAGTCGACATAGTTGTCGCGGTCACCTGCTTTACCCGTACCACCACCACCGGAAGCGGAAGAGTTGTTAACAGGCACGCCGTCTACTACGATCAGGGCGTTGTTGCCCTGCGTGAGCGAGGTTTCACCACGCAATACCACACGAGTGGAAGCGCCAACAGCGCCGGAAGCAGAACCGATTTTTACACCGGCCACTTTCCCTTGCAGGGCATTGAGCACACTTTTGTTGGTAACTGCGTTCAGGTCGGTCGAGTTGACCGTCTGGTTGGCATACACCACATCGCTTTTGTTACGAGTGATACCGGTAGCAGTAACGACCACCTCGGTGAGGTTGGTACCAGCCTGCAACACGACATCGATGGCATTGGAAGAACCGATGGCAACTTCCTGAGTAGCGTAGCCTGTGTAGCTTACTACCAGTGTAGTGGCACCATTGGGCACTTCTACGGAGTATTTACCATTTACATCAGTACGAGCCCCGCGAGAGGTGCCTTTGATGCTAACGGTAGCTCCGATGAGTACCTCTCCGTCATCGCCGGAGACAACACCCATAATGGTACGTTGGGCCCAAGCGGAAGCCATCGTAACCACTACCAGAAGTAGGGTTGTGAGTAATTGTTTCATAAAAAGAATGAGTTGGTTAAAAAATGATATTGGTACATCCGGTGGATTATCGAGGAGGGTGAGTCCTCTACGGAAAAGGGCAGAGCCCTGAAAATCGATTTATTTCTTTTAGTGAACAGAATAGCGCCCGCCTTTCTCTTTTTTGGGAAAAAACACAGCGCCATCACAATATTGAACAAACCAAAGGTATAAAACACTTCAGTTCAATTGATACAACAAAATGAACAGGGCAGTAAGGGAGTGGAGCAGTAATAAAGCAGCCAGAACCCATACACCCTGGCGGGTTTGCTGTTGCTCTACTCAAATAATTTGCTCATTGTCAAACAGTAAGGTGCAATTTCAAATGATTCGATCTTGCAAATCAAGTGTGCAAAACGCCCATTTACACGCTATCATTCGTACCGATTTTAACATGTAAAAGGCAAAGAGTGGCAAATATACTGAACACCTGCGATATATATTTCTACTTTCTGGCAGCGATTTTTCGCAAAAAGATTTTGGAAAGGCCTTCAGCAGCCGAATCGCAATGCCTGTTTATGCTTTTAAGGCCCATTTTTGCCCAGTGGCAGGCACAATTTTTTTGTAGTTTTTTCTACATCTACATTCGGGTCACGCCAATACGCAGGACTTTAGCATCTTTGCAGAAAAAAGAGGCCCGGGCAACAGAAACTGCGAAAAAATGTAGCAGAATCTTGCAGGCACTGTTTTTTTATCTCTTTTCACCAACACTTCTAACGCGCCATGTCTTCACATGATCGTATTCGAAACAGCAGGAGCTATCGCAACCCCATGTTGCTGATCGGAATTGCCATGACAACCTTTTATGTCGTGCTGGGCGCCCTTTTGCTGTTTGCCAAAGATTTTTTACCGGATGTGAGAACAGAGTTCCGGAACATCTTTGCCGGAATGCTCATTGTTTATGGCATATACCGCGGCTGGCGCGTGTATGCCGATTTTTACCAAAACAAATAAACCCGTACTATGCAACGCTCTGCCATTTTCATTTTTCTGTCCTCGCTCTTTCTGCTCAACGCCTGCGAAGAGAACAAGGATAAAAGCGGTAAGGTGATAGATACCCCGACTACCGGCGCCATCCGCATTATGGTGGATGAAGGGTATGCGCCTATCATCGAATCCTGCATCGATGTATTCGACTCTATCTACCGGCAGGCCAAAATAGAGCCTGTGTACACGTCGGAAGGAGAAGCCGTCAATGCCATCCTTCGCGACTCTATTCAGGTGATTATTATCAGCCGGAAACTGACCGATCAGGAACTGAAGTTTTTTCAGCAACGTGGATTCACCCCGCCCATTACCCCTATTGCACACGATGCGGTGGCTTTCTTGCTGAACCCGGCCAATCCCGATACCATTTTTACCATGGCTCAGATGAAAGATTTACTCGCCGGTAAAATTACCAAATGGAACCAGGTCAACCCCGCCTCCAAACTGGGCGACGTACGTATTGTGTTTGACAACCCCCTGTCGGGCACCCTCACGTATGTGAAAGACTCCATCCTTACCGGCGCTGCTCTTTCGTCCAGTGCCTCGGCTCTCAAAACCAACGCAGAGGTGATCGACTACGTAAGTAAAAATAAAAACGCCATCGGCATTATCTCTGCCAACTGGATTTCCGATACCGACGACCGTGGCGTTCAGAAATTCAGGAGGGAAATCCGGATTGCCGATATCGCACCCAAGGCTGGCGCTACGGGTTACGGACCTTATCAGGCTTACCTTGCTACGGGCGACTACCCGTACAAACGCACCGTATATATTATCAATGCGCAAGCCAGAAAAGGACTGGGGCTGGGCTTCGCTTCTTTCCTCGCCGGCGATCAGGGACAACGCATTGTGTTGAAAGACGGGCTGCTACCGGCCCAGGCCCCTACCCGACTGATCAAAGCCAGTCGGGAATAATCCGTTCGTACAACCACAGCACGGCTTGAAACGTCAAATCGTACCACTTGCAAACTTTCGACATCCAAACCCTGTTTCTTTTGTTAAACTTGTTTTAAGATTGTACATTTTCACAAAATGATGTGTGGATTTTTTTGAAATAAAGCGTCTGAAAAGTGGAACTTTGCAGACACAAGAAAACGAGCACACGTCTGCGTAATTAAACTAAAAATCTTTTTCCGAACAATGACAACCCTTTTGAGAAAATTGGCCTTCCCCATCCTGATGATATTCGCCTACACTGCGAATGCTCAAACCCATGCCGATGGTATGACGGCCATGCAGCTGGACGACTGGGATAAAGCAATTAAAGTTTACGATGCACTGGTAAAAGCAAATCCTGCCGACCAGACTGCATGGCTTACACTTGCAAATGCATACCTCGCTAAAGGAGATAAGGCCAACTCCGAAAAAAGCCTGGATGCCGCTTTCAATGCCAAACCCGACGGCGCCTATGCCCTCGTGGCCAACGGCCGCAAAGCGTTGCTCCGCAATGACGACACCGAAGCAACCAACCAATTCCGCAAGGCTGCCAAAAACGCCAAAAAAGATGTAACGCCTTATCGCCTCATCGGCGAATCTTACCTGTTCTACGTTTCGCCGGGCAGCAAACGCCCCAATTATACCCGCGCCGAAACGGAACTGAAAGCTGCACTCGATGTGAATAGCAAAGACTTCGCTACCCTCATGTCGCTGGGTTACACCTATAAAGTGATGCCCAACGGCGGTCTGGCTGCTCAAAACTATGAGTACGCCGAATCACTCGAGCCTAAAAACCCGCTGCCGAAACTGATGCTGGCCAAGGTGTACAAAGCCGCCAAATTGCCCGAGAAATTCGAAAGCAATATCAACAAGGCAATTGCCGTGGGCCCCACTTTCACACCTGCACTGCGTGCAAAGGCTGAATATTACTTCATATCCCGTAAATGGGCCGAAGCCCTGGCAGCGTACAAAGACCTGGTAGCCAATGGCACGGAAGTGACCATCGAAGACGAGATGCAACTCGCCAATACGCTGTATATCAACAAAGACTGTAAAGCGACCAGCGAACTCGTGGAGAAAATCCTGAAAAAAGACGGCACCAAAAACTACCTGCGCCGCCTTCAGGCCTATTGCGACTACGAAAATGGCGACTACCAACGCGGTCTCGACATCCTGAATGATTATTTCAAAGTGGTAACGCCAGACAAAGTGCTGCTGTCCGACTACCTGTACCTGGGCCGCCTCCAACTCAAAACCAAAGGCGATACCACTATGGCCATCAGCAACCTGCAGAAATCCATCCAAATGGATACTACCGGCGGCAGTTGGGAACTCAACAAGGAAATCGCAGAAATACAGTATAACCGCAAAGACTACTGCGGCGCGGTGCAGTCGTACAAATTGTACCTCGACTCGCTGCCGGCTACCAACAAATACTACATTTCCGATACCTACAAAATGGGCCTGGCACAGTTCTACTGCAAAGACCCCGACACGCTGCGCTACGTGAAGGCAGAAAACATCTTCAAAATCGTGGCAGAAAAAGCGCCTCAATCCGGCCTGGGCTGGCTCTGGGCTGGCAAATCAGCTGCCAAACAGGATCCTGATGTGGAGAAACACCCGGAATTGATTACCCAGTTTGGTAAAGCGAAAACCTACTTCGAAACGTACGTAGGCATCGCTTCTGCCGACAAGGTGAAAAACAAAACGGACCTGATCGCAGCACTGGAATACCTGACATACTACTACTACAATCAGGGCGACGCAGCCAACGTCAAACTGAATGCCGCTCAACTGCTCGAACTGGCCCCTACCAACGAGACGGGTCTCGAACTGATGAAAGCCGCTGAATCGGGTACGCTGGCGCCTGCGACGCCGACAACTCCGCAAAACGGTACGGGCGGTAAAGGGAAGAAGTAGGTTTTTGTTTACTTATTGGTGGCATGGACGAATGAAAAAGCCGGATATATTTTTTCCGAGGAAAAAAACATCCGGCTTTTTCATTCGTCCATGCCACCAATAAGCCTAACGCCGAAAAACCAATTTTTCAAACGGCAAATGCGCGTTCGGATCATCCGGAAATATCCTGTCCAGTTCAAGGCGCGTTTCCGATATATCTGTGATAGTATAGTACAATACTTCACCCCATCCTTCAAAAGTGATCGACAATTCCTGATCGTTATTCAGTAATTCCCATTCCCCTGGTAAAGAAAGTGAGAAAAGGTCGCAATGAACAGTGCCGTCATTGTATTCTATTACCCCCCCTGTTTTGAAATCGAATTGATCGTCCAGATCGCAACCGCCGTCAGAAAATATCTGATCGAGGTCGCCATCGGCGCCAATATCTTCCCAGTATTCCTGACGGAGCCAGACACCCAGCAGTTTGGATTCAGTGCTTGGAGGGTCTTCATCGTCGCCGCAGGCGGAGAAGGCAAACAAAGCCAATAGCAGGCAGGAAAGGATAGAAAATTTCATAAGTAGTTGAGTTTAGGAGTAATGGTTATAGTTGTAAGATCAACCAGAGCACTGGCGTTCTCAATAATATATTGAGTGGTGAAATACCAAGAGAATCAGAATCATCCAAACAACTAAAAAAAGATAGAATAATTCAGTTCTTCACCTACATGTAGATACACAGAATCTTGATGAGCGGGTTGCATTTGGTTAGAAATAAAATCAGTAAAATCCCAGTAGATTTTAGTATATTCATCAGCCACAAGTGGCAAACTGATAGATTTCTCTTCCCCGGATTCAAGTAATAGAGGATAATAAAATCTCTTTCCCAATGATGATCTTGCCTCTGATAAAAATGTAGGGTTTTCTATCACAATATTTATAAGATCATAGTTACCTGATGTGTTTTTCACACTGACATTCAATGTGGCGTTATAGCGAATCATTGGAATTGTAAATGAATTCGTTGTTGCCAATTGAATTTTATATGTACTAAAATTAATGTTTTTAGTAACATAGTTAGGATGATAAACTTTTATAGGTGAAACATCTTCTGCACGAGGGTTCATTACATAATCAAAAGTACCATCATCCATAGTTACTGATGTTTCAGATATCTGATCATAATCTGGTGAGTGATTTTTGGGTATATATATTCTAAATTCAACATGTGCACCCGAGATAGGTGCCCCTGTTTTGCTATCTACTATTTCCCCTTTAACGAATGTAGGTTGAGGTTCTTTCTTACAGGAAGAAAATGTGTATATTAGTACTATATACAGAAGAATATGTGCGTGTCTCATAGGGTATAAGTTTACTGTTTAACAAGCATACGAATATTCATACTACTTTTTTAACTGTCTGGTTAGAGGGAAACTATACAGGCAAAGGACAAAAGGCAAAGAATAAATAAATTTTTCATTCTTCTTAGTGGTTTTGCCCCTTGCCCTTTGCCTCTTGCTTATTGCCCCTTGCCCTTTGCCTCTTCCCCTACACCTTCACCTCCTTCACCTTCCCCGTCTTGATGCTCTTATCGGCCATGAATCCCATGACATGGCTTTCAATGCTTGCGTCGATGGTAGAAGTTAGCAAGGCCGGATTGTGCTGCGTAATGGCTTGGAGCCAGTCGCGCACCAGCCGCCAGTCGCCGCCAGCATGCATATCGCCCGCTACGGAACTATCAAAAACGGTGCTTTTTCCGGTGCGGAAATCAGTAAGGGTGAATTTTTCCATATCGCCCACAATGTCGCCCATGCTACCCATGACGCGGGTACGGCGGCCTTCATAGGACGTGAAGGCTTCCATGGAAAAACTGGCCGTCACGCCACCCTCAAATTGCATGGAGGTGATGTAGTGGTCTTCCTGGTTGTTGTCCATATGGTACACACAACGGCCGTAGTTGGTAGTACGCAGTTTGTCGAGGATGTAATCGCCCTGTTTTTCCTTCTCTTCCGGCAAATCGAACACATGGGTGCGCTGGCGTTCGCGGTAATAGATTTTAAGCGCCGAATACGGGCAGGTGGCTTCTGCCGGGCAGCCGTCGGTGCAGCGGGCCGTTCTACCGGCCGGCGCATTTTCGGAACGGAACCATTTCAGGCTGCCCATGGCCACAATTTTGGTGCAGGGCTTGCCCACTATCCAGCGCAGGATGTCGAGGTCGTGGCAACTTTTGGCCAGGATAATCGGATTGGTAGCGTTGCGGTCGTGCCAGTTGCCACGTACATAACTGTGGCTCATGTGAATATGCTCGATCGGCTCCAGGTGCTGGATACTAATGAGTTCGCCGATGGCGCCCGACTGAATGGTTTCGCGGAGTTTGACAAAATAGGGCGCGTAGCGCAGCACATGGCATACAGCAATGATCCGGCCTGTTTTTTTCGCCAGGGCCAGAATGTCGCGGCATTCTTTTTCGCTGGGTGAAATGGGTTTTTCCAGCAGGATGTCATACCCCGCTTTCAGGGCTGCCATGCAGGGGCCGTAGTGCAGGTTGTCGGGCGTGCTGATGATGACGGCATCCGCAAATTTCGGCCGCTCAAACACGCGTTCCCAGGTATCGAAACGATTGGCGTCGGGGATGTTGTGTTTTTTAGAGTAGCGCTCATTCCGAATCGGGATGGGTTCGGCTACTCCAACAATGTCCATTTCTTCCGGATAAGTGGCTGCAAAATTGCCGTACACATTTCCCCGGTTGCCTGCACCCAGCGTAATGACTGTCACCGGGCGGGCTGGTTTTACAAAATTCGGATGTCGGTCGAGTGCCGGTATATCCTCGAAATAGTTTTCAGAAGCATCGGTAAAGCCGCTCAATACGGTGGCGCCGGCGGCAGCGCCCAGGGTTTGCAATAGTTTGCGACGGGAAATGGGCATGGCAAAGTTGCTTTTACGTTGAAAAGAAAAATTTTGCCAAAGGTAAAAATTGGAGGGAGAACTTTAGTGGGTGGCGGGGAAATACAGGTTTATATTTGGTTGATGGGGGTTGAGGAGGGTTGAGGAGTTGAGAGGGTTGAGAAGTTGAGTCTCAACCCCTCAACCCTCTCAACTCCTCAACCCCTCAACCCTCTCAACCTTCCAATTTAAAGCGCACGGGCAGCGTAAACCGCACCTTTACCGCGTGGCCATTGGCTTCGCCGGGAATCCAGGCGGGCATGCTGCGCACCACGCGCAGGGCTTCCTTGCCGCAGCCGCCACCGATGTCTTTGAGAATGTTGACATCGTTGATGGAGCCATCCTTGCCTACCACAAACCCGAGCACGACGGTGCCCTGGATGTTATTCTCTTTGGCAAGAGCCGGGTAATCGATGTTTTTGGCCAGAAAAGCCATCAGATCGCGTTCACCTCCGGGGAAACCGGGCATTTTGTTGACGCCAAAACCATCGTAGATTTCTTCCTGCTCTTTGACTTGGGATACCACAATGCCTTCAAAATCGCCGGGATCTATATCGGCAGGAGGGCCATCGATGGTACCTTCTTTCGAAACAACGCCTACCTCTCCTTTATCTTCCAGGATATCATCTACGGCGGCAGGTGGGTCTTCATTTGCCTGGTCGTCTTCCATCACCACAGGCGGCACAAAACGCACAGTAGCGCGTGCCGGTGGCGGAGGGGTAGCCGGAGGAGGAGGCGGGGTAGGAGGCGGCGCAGCGATGTCGGGCGGCGGGCCCAGCACAAAATCGCCATCGTACACCACGGTTTTTTCGGGTACCAGGCCAGAAAATGCTTTTAAAATGTGTGGCAGTGCAATAAACAGGCCGATGAGGAGCAGGCCAATGCCCAGGGCTTTTCCGAGGTTTACAGGGTATTCGCGGCGCAGGGCGTAGGCGCCATAAGCCCGGTTTCGCTGAGCGAAAACGATGTCCAGTGCGTCCCGGTAGGACACATTCGTTGGTGAAGTTGCCATAATGTGTGAGTGGGTTGGTGGTTAGAAGATGAGGAGGGTTGATGAGGGTTGATAGGGTTGATGAGGTTGATAGGGTTGATAAGTGTTGATGAAGGTTGATGAGGGTTGATATTTAACGGCTCGGGTAGGAACATTTTACACTTCATCGAGCCGATGAATATCAACCCTCATCAACCTTCATCAACACTTATCAACCCTATCAACCCCATCAACCATCACATAATCGTATAGTATCTCACCCCGCAGATCGCCATCTCGTCCAGTGCGTCCACCAGATTTCGATAACGGGAGCCGGGTTCGGGTTTAATCAGTACATAGAGCATGGAGCCCTGTTTTTCGAGGCCGGATTTCGGGTCTTTATGAAGTTCGAGGCCCCATTTGCGATTCACTTGTTGCATACTGTTCAGAATAACCTGGCGAATACCTGCATTTGAAAAGTCGGTTGAATCCGGTTGCCTGTCGTCCAGTCCGGCATACCAATACACCTGGTCGTGGGCGCCGAGAATGAGGGTCAGGCATTTGGAAGCCTGAATATCCTGTTTGTCGGGGCCCGAATCATCGGGCATCACCAGTGCCATCAGCGAAGGTTTGGCGAGGCTGGTGGTGAGCATAAAAAAAGTGATGAGCAGAAAACCCAGATCGACCATAGGAGTGAAGTCGATTCGGGTCGACATGCGGTGGGCACGCGGCTTGCGGCCCGGAGGCGCATTGGAAGCACTGGGAATGTCAGCCATAATGGTACGTTTTAGGAGTGAAAGTTTATATACAAGATGCTGACAATCAATATTTTGGTGTGTGCTAGGAAAGTTTTTTTAAAAAAAATAATAAACTTTTTTTCGGGCATAAAAAAAGCGGCGCCGATTGCTCGACGCCGCTTTTTTATGCGGTAGAATTACCATTAATATTAGTCCAGACGGAAACGCACCGGGAGGGTAAAACGCACTTTTACAGCGTTACCATTTGCTTCACCGGGCACCCATTTGGGCATGGCTTTTACGACGCGGACGGCTTCTTTGCCGCAACCGCCGCCGATGTCTTTCACTACCTGAACATCGCTTACCGAACCGTCTTTGCCTACCACGAAGGTAAGTGCTACAACGCCCTGGATATTGTTTTCCTTGGCGAGGGTTGGGTATTCGATGTTTTTACTGAGGAACTTCATCAGTTCGGCTTCACCACCCGGGAAACTCGGCGGCTTCTGGATATCGAACAGTTCGTAGGTTTTTTCCTCTACTACTTTGGGTTGTTCGATGACCTGCAGTTCCGACGGGTTTTCATCAATAGCCGGAGCGGCTTCATCGTTACCTTGTTTGGTTTCGGTACCGATGTCTTCCTTTTTCTCGATGAGTTCTTCCACAGCCGGCGGTTTTTCCTCCTGCACTTCTTCGTCTTTTTTAATGACGGGTGGTACGAACTTGACCGTCGAGCGCGTTGGCGGCGGCGGCGTAGGTGGAGGTGGTGGCGGCGGCGGAGGTGGGTTGTTCGGATCGATATCCGGTGGCGGACCCAGTTCTGCTACGACATCGATGGGTTTTTCTTTGGGCACCAGGCCCCGAACCGCACTCAGAATCATCGGGAGTGCGAAGAATAACCCGATCAACAGCAAACCGATAACAAGCGCTCTTCCCAGGTATTGGGTATAGGAGCGGCGCAGTTGATATGCGCCATATGCTTTATTCCGGTTGGCGAAGATGATATCCAGCATGTCCCTTTCCTGGGCGAGGCCTTTTTCTTCTGCCATTCGTTAGATTTTTAAGTTGTTGAACAAATTAATCAGCGTTGTCGTACGCACTACTATTGGGTAGCGGCCTCTACTTGTTGCTCTGCATTGAATTTCAGACCGGCAGCAGGATTTTTGATAAACTCCTCTTCCAGTTTGGAAATATCGAGAATCACATAGTAGCGTACTTTGGTAATGGCCATCTCGTCGAGTGCATCCACCAGGTTTTTGTACCGGGAGTCTTTGGTCGGTTTGATGATCACGTTGATGAAAGAGCCCTTACGAGGTTCTTTCGTTTTGAAGTCTTCATAGTCTTCCATACCGAACTGTCCTTTCACCTTTTCCATTTTGTTCAGGATAACCTGACGAAGGCCTTCGGCGGAGTAGTCGGTAGAATCCAGTTTGGCATCTGTAATCCCTTCATACCAGTAAACCTTGTCGTTGGCGCCCAGCAGCAGCGTGAGCACTTTCGACTCCTTTACAGGCTCGACATCTTCTTTTTTGATGTCTTTTTCAGGCATTACGAGCGCCATAATATTGGGTTTAGCGAGCGTAGTCGTCAGCATGAAAAACGTAATGAGTAGAAAACCCAGGTCCACCATCGGCGTAAAGTCGATACGAGTGGACATTTTTTTGGATCTTACCTTCCCACCTTTCTTATGACCACCACCACTGTCTTGTGCTATTTCAGCCATAGCGCGCTTGCTTTTTTAAGTGATGAGATCCTCTATTTTTTGCCTTCCGCTCCCGGCTTGCCTTCCATAGAGGTGATGAGGTTGAACTTGTTCACATTGATGTCGACCAGGGTATTGATCACAGACTGTACCGCCGGATAGGGAGTATTGGCATCGGCTTTTACCACGATGACATATTCCTCTTTCACTTTTCCTTCCTGTTTCATGCGAAATTGAGAAAGGCGGGCGTTGTGAATCCAGTTGGCCAGTTCGCTTTTGTTGACGTCGACTGAGTCGATCGGAATACCTGTTGACGGGAATTTAGCCCGTTCAGATGGTTCCACATCGAGGAATCGTTTCAACTGATTGCGAGGCACACCGAATCCGCCTACAATAGAGAACACATTCATTTCCTTTTGGGTCAGCCCCATCTGGTACGTTGAATTCATCGCACTGATCAAATCCATGCGCGTATGTTGCCCGGCCATATCGAGGAAAACTTTCCCGTCTTTGTCGACCATAATGGTCAGGGTGCCGGCATCGGGCAACTTGGTTTCGGAGATAGACGAAGGAGTATCTACTACTACCAGTTCCTGCGGTTTTGCTTTCGCGGTCAGCATGAAGAAGGTAAGCAGCAGAAACGCCACGTCGCACATAGCCGTCATGTCGATGGTAGGTGCACTCCGTTTCGGTTTATGTTTCGGCATATTTTTGCTCTGTTAGGCGTAAAGTGAATTAATGTTCCTTCGCTGCGAAGGTTTGCGTCAGGCTGTAACCGGCTTCGTCGATGCGGTAGGTCATACCGTCGATACGGCTGGTAAAGAAGTTGTAGGCGATGATTGCCAGGGCAGAAGTACCGATACCGAGTGCCGTGTTGATCAGGGCTTCGGAGATACCTGTAGCCAGAGCCGTGGAGTCCGGAGCGCCTGCAGTTGCGAGCGATGCGAACGAACGAATCATCCCGAGTACGGTACCGAACAGACCCATGAGGGTAGCGATCGAAGCGATCGTAGCCAGGATGTTCAGGTTTTTCTCGAGCATCGGCAGTTCCAGCGTGGTGGCTTCTTCTACTTCTTTCTGGATGGCGATTACTTTCTCGTCTTTTTCCATGCCCGTCATTTTGGTCATTTCGTCGTATTTGTGCAGACCTGCGCGTACAACGTTGGCAACAGCGCCTTTTTGTTTGTCGCAAGCAGCAATAGCGCCGTTGAGGTCGCCACGATCGAGGAAACCTTTGATAGCGCGAACGAATGTGTCAATTTTACCTGCACCACGTGCTTTGTTCAGGGTAATGAAGCGTTCGATGATGAATACAAGTACTGTGAAGAGCAGGGTAAGGATGATTGGTACTACGAAGCCGCCTTTGTAAACTGTACCTGCATAGTTACCGGGCAGAGGGTCTTTCGTGTTGTCGCCATCTACGAAGTTGGCTGGAGAGCCGAAGACATACTTCCAGATCATAAATGCTACGACGTACAAAACAGGAATGATGATGAACGGGAAAATCGCCGAAAGACCGCCACCTTGTTGTTGTTTTGCCTGTGTGGGTTTTGCTGCTGTCATGCTGCGTAAAGATTTTTAGTTAATGAATGATTTAGTTTGACTGATTCTCGCCAGACAGCGCATTTTTCACAGGGCTGAAAACATGATTCGTTTAAAAACTCTGATTGCCCACTTAGATGCAGACCGGAAAGTTTGTGGTGTGTACCACACGAAAAAAAATTTCAGTGCCTCAAAAATGCCCTTCTATAGAGAAAGGTGAATTTTAGTGGCGGTAAAAATAGTGTAGGCATTACAATTTCCAACAACGCCGCGCGGAAATTCATTTTTTATTAGCGTCAAAGTGCAAATTTTTGTTTGTCAAATGCCAAATGGGAGGTTTTTTTTGCTAAAATCGTGCTCACGAAGCATTTTCTATAAGGTTTGAGAAAATGAAAAGGGCCGGTCTGCGCAGTGCAGGCCGGCCCTTTCAGCAAGGAATTTCGACGCAGGAGATTAGTCGTAGCGGCGTTTTTCTTTTTTCCTTTTTGTTTTGAACATATTGCCGTCAGGCTCGCCGTTGCCGGTTGGGCCACCTTTGCGGGTCATAGCGCAACGGAAGCCGACGGTGCGGCTGGATTTGTTCTCGTCGAGGAAACGACGCGTGCCAGGCGAAAGCCAGAAAGCACGGTCGGCCCAGGAGCCGCCTTTGATTACGCGGGCCTGATCGTTGATGAGGGTACTCACACCATAGCGGTATTCTACGAGCGACTCTCTGTCGCCATCGAGGAAGTTGTACACTTCAGGGCGTTTGTAGTTGTCGCGCAGGGCAGTGGTGGTCGTATCCATCAGTTCATACACCAGTCGGCCAAGGCTGTCTTTTGTTACAGGCGCGCCTGTTTCCGGGTCCAGTTTCTTGGTCGTAAAGATGTTACCACGGTAGGAGTTCAGGTCCTGGTTTTCGTTGTCGACGAGGTCGGCGCTGGTCATCGGACGGTACAGGTCGGCTGTCCATTCGTTTACGTTACCGGCCATGTTATACAGACCATAGTCGTTGGGCCAGTTGCTGCGCACGGGGCCGGGCGTGAAAGCGCGGTCGTTCAGAGCACCTGCCATACCGCCATAGTCACCACCGCTGCGTTTGAAGTTGGCCAGCATTTTACCCTGGTACTTGTTGCGTTTCTGGTAGCGTACGGTATTGCCATCCCAAGGATAGATACGGCGGTCGCTGATGAGTTCGTCTTTGCTGGCAGCCTGGTTGCCGAGCAGCGAAAGTGCTGCATATTCCCATTCCGCTTCTGTTGGGAGGCGATATGCCGGCAACAGGATACCGTCTTCAACGCGTACGCGGCGTTCGCCACCGGTGCGCTGGTCTTTGATGTTTTTGCGAACGCTTGGTTCGTACTGACCAACGAGGTATGCTTCTGTGTTGAAGTTGTTCTCGTTTTTCTGGTCAGGAGCAGGATCGATGATACCGCGGCGAATGAGGATCATTTCGTTGACGCGGTCGGTACGCCATTTGGCAAATTCGTTGGCCTGGTTCCAGTTAATACCTACTACAGGGTATTCATTGTAGTCAGGAGCGCGGAAATACGATTCAACCAGCGGTTCGTTGTATGCCAGTTCTTCGCGCCATACCAGTGTGTCGGGCAATGCACGTTTCCACACTTCCGGATACGTTTCGCCATATACGCGGTCGATCCAGTAGAGGTATTCGCGATAATCGATGTTGCGCACTTCGGTTTCGTCCATGTAGAAAGACGATACCGTTACGCGGCGCGGCATGTTGTTCCATTCGAATGTAACATCCTGATCGGTAAGGCCCATGGTATAAGTACCGCCTTCAACCAGTACAAGATTCGGGCCTGTCGCCTGGCCTTCGTAGTCCGTTTTTTCAAAGCCGCCCCACTTTTGGTCATTGTATTTCCAGCCGGTCGTTGCAGATTTTTCGGTTTTTTTACCGCAGCTGGCAGCGAGCAGGACCAATAGCAGCAAGCTCAACCCGTGAATGAGTGTTTTTTTCATTGTTTATAAAAAAACAAGTTTTAAAAAATGAGTGGCAAATGTAGGCAAATAAAGCATTCTATTTTCGCAGACTCTTCCAAATTTAACGAAAAAGCCGAGAATTTTACTGAAACATTCGAAGGCAATTGTTGATATCTGCGTGTTGTTTCTTTTTTCGGAGGCGTTCGTTTTTATCAAAAAGAATACCAAAAGTGAGTTCATAGGTTCCTCCGGAGCGTCCGGCCAGCCCTGATACGGTCAAATCGTAACTGAGCCCAACCTTGAAAATATCTTTTTTGAAGCCTGCCAGAACGATAACGGCATCGGAGTTCCTGAAAGTATGGCGATACCAGGCGCCGACAAACACAAGATCCAGTCCGGCATACGCTCCGACGTTTAATTGTCTGTAAGGCCCTTGCGATACGAAGAGGAAATTCGGTGAGATAAACGAGGGCTGTGTACGTTTATTGCCTTCTTTAACAATGATTTCGGTGCCTGCATGCAAGGTGTACCGCAGCGGAAGTCCCCTGTTTACATTGTTGTTGACCAGCAAAAACCCTTCGTTGGGCGTATTAAGGTGTTTGAGGGCGCCGCCGACATAGAATTTTTCGCTGAGCACCATAAAGCCGGCCGACACATCCAGGCGGGTTTGAGTGGTCACATCGGGGCGTATTTCGCCCGTGTTGTTGCCTATGCCGCCGATGGGGTCGATCTGATCGGGGAAAACGAGTTTGTCCCAGTTGAGGTTGGTTTGCCAGGCGCCGGCTTCCACACCTAGTTTGAAGGCCAATCCATCGTTCACCTGGAGTTGGTAGGCATATACTGCCGAGAGGCGGGTGCTGCGCAGTATCCCGTCGCCCGCATTGTCGCCCTCAATATTGAAGCCAATGCCGCTGTTGAGGCGTTCCAGTTGTTGTTCGTAGGAGGCGGCGTAGGTGCGATACGCGTTGTTGAAGCCCGTCCATTGGTTGCGGTAGGCCAGCCCGATCCGCGGCGCGAATGCGCTACCGGCAAATCCTGGATTGATTTGCAACGGCATGGCATAAAATTGGGAAAAAATAGGGTCCTGCGCGCTCGCCCAGCACCAGCATATCGAAAAAACTGCCGTCAGGAATAATTTCATGTCGTGAAGTTCAGGTTTATCCCTGAAACAAAAAGTGAAACGACACGGTTTTTCGTGAATTGCTTGGTTCGGACAAAAAATAGAGGTGAGAGGTGAGAGCGTGAGAGATGTGAGAGTTCGTAGAGTGGACTGCTTGCTCATAGCAATTTTTGGAGCGAAGCGGTACACTCTACGTATTCTCACCTCTCACTTCTCGCCTCTCGCTTCTCTCACGCTCTCACCTTCTCACGCTCTATTTTTTACTTTCTCTTCGAACTCGCCGGCACCGGATACTTCCGTGCATACGCCTGTGCTTTCGGGATCAATTCCTTCAAAGTCTGGCTTCTTTTGGCCGGGTCGGGGTGGGTGCTCAGGAATTCGGGCGGGCGACCGCCACCGCTGGAACTCATGCGTTGCCAGAATGGCGCGGCTTCATTGGGGTTGTAACCGGCCATAGCCATCAGGTACAGACCGATTTCGTCGGCTTCCGATTCGTGTTTACGGCTGAACGGCAGCAGAACGCCTACCTGCGCGCCGGCGCCGGCAGCAGCCATCAGCAGATTGCGGGTTTGGGAAGGCTTTTGCGACAGAGCGAGGTCGAGCGAGGAAAGGCCCAGTTGTGCTACCAGCCCCTGGCTCATGCGTTCGTTGCCGTGGTTGGCGAGCGCATGCGCAATTTCGTGGCCCATCACCACTGCGAGGGCGTCTTCATTTTGCGTAACTTTCAGAATACCGGTGTACACCACCACTTTCCCGCCGGGCATACAAAATGCATTGACGGTGGGGTCGTCTACTACATTGAACTCCCAGGCAAAGCCTTTGAGTTCGTCCTGTATTTTTTTCGAGCGATAATACACATCTACGGCGGCTTTCAGGTCGTTGCCCACGCGGCGAACGAGGTCGACCTCTTTACCCGAACTCAAGGTTTTGTTTTGCGAAATAAAAGTGCGGTACTCTGCAAAACTGGTCTGGTTGAGGGTAGACGTAGGAATCAGGTTGAGGGATTTTCTCCCGGTAAATACGGTTTTATTGCAGGCAGCCAGCATCAAGAGTACTGCTATGCCCAGCAGAAATTTCCTGGTCATACTGTCGAATTTGAATGGTTTAAAATGTTTGTCATGTGCATTATACGAAAAAACCGTTCCCGGGTCATGCACATGCGCCGTAAAAATATCTTAAAAAACGCAAAGCGGCGGCGTGTAACAAAACACACCGCCGCCTGGCTCTATTATTTTGAAAGGCAGAAAAATTATTTACCGCCTCTGAGTGCACGCGGGATTTCGATGGAAGCGATCGGAACAGCACCGTTGTTGGTGATTTCCACGCCATCGTTTGCAATGATGTCGCGTACGCGGAGCGTAGCACCCAGTTCCATTTTGGAAATATCGGCCGATACCTCGTCTACCACTTTCTCGGGAGTGGTCAGGATATTGATCGAACGAAGAGAAGGGATGAATTTACCCCCTTCTTTCACACCCGGAGCAGCGCCTACGAAGCGCAGCGGCACCGTGGCTTTGAATTTTACGCCCGGTACGAGTTCGAGGAAGTCGATATGTACCACTTCATCCGTTACCGGGTGAAATTGAATATCTTTTACGATGGCCTTGTGCTTTTTGCCGCCCAGTTCAATTTCAACCAGTTTGAATTTGGAGGTGTACACCAGGTGGCGGAGTGCCGGAGCCTCCACGCTGAAAGAGATGGCCTCACCGCCGCCGCTTTTGTAGATAACTGCGGGGGCGTGTCCGTTCGTGCGGATTTTCTTGTTTACTTCTTTACCGGAAGTCTCTTTCTTGTGACCTTGAATAGCAATGATTTCCATCGTATTGTATGCTAAAAATGATTCTTTTTCTGAAAATGCCCGCAAAGGTAAGTTCATATCCGCCGAAAATCCAAGGGAAGCGTAAAAAAATGATAAAAATATTCGTGAAAATATAGGTCCAGCGCTTCATCTTTATCCACTGAACGAAATGGCTTGATGGCAAGCGGTTCGTTTTATTGATCACCCGACCAGATCAAATGGCCGATTAACACCCACTTGAATATGAAAAAAACGCTTTTTCCTGCCCTGCTCCTGTTTCTGGGAGCGCTTATGGCCTGCCATCAAACCCCGCCGACAGCTGCACCAGATGCAGATTACCTTAAAAATACCGAAACCGGCATCAAATCGGGCGGCGTACGTCTGATCTCCCTCGATGGCGGCAAATACAAGGTATGGACAAAACGAATCGGCAACAACCCGCGCATCAAAGTGCTGCTCCTGCACGGCGGGCCGGCCTGCACACACGAGTATTTCGAAAGTATGGAAAGTTTTTTCCCACAGGAAGGCATCGAGTTTTACTACTACGACCAACTGGGTTCGGCCTATTCCGACCAGCCTTCCGATACCAGTCTCTGGAACCTACCCCGCTTTGTGGAAGAAGTGGAACAGGTGCGGCAGGCACTCGGGCTGGATAAAGACAATTTTTACCTGCTCGGCCATTCCTGGGGCGGCATTCTGGCAATCGAATACGCCCTGAAATACCAGCAGCATCTGAAAGGGCTCGTTATTTCCAATATGATGTCGAGCGCGCCCGATTATGCGCGTTATGCCGAAGAGGTGCTGGCGCCTCAAATTCCGCGCAGCGTACTCGATACCATCCGAATGCTGGAAGCCAAAGGCGATTTTGCCAATCCGAAATACATGGAACTGCTGCTACCTCATTTTTACAACCAGCACATCTGCCGGCTCCCCCTGGCCGAATGGCCCGACCCCATGCAGCGGAGTTTAAACAAAATCAACCAGACGATTTATGTCACCATGCAGGGCCCCAGTGAATTCGGCATTTCCGGCAAACTGGAAAAATGGGACCGCAAGGCCGACCTGCCCAAAATACAGGTACCCACGCTCGTCATCGGCGCTACGCACGACACCATGGATCCCAAACACATGGAATGGATGGCTTCACAATTTCCAAAAGGAAAGTTTTTGCTGTGCCCCAATGGCAGCCACATGAGTATGTGGGATGATCAGGAGCATTATTTTCCGGGACTGATTCAGTTCCTGAAGTCCTGAGTCCTAAGTCCTAAGTCCTAAGTCCTGAGTCCTGAGTCCTGAGTCCTGAGTCCTGAGTCGTCAGTCCTGAGTCCTAAGTCTGTAGAGTACACCTTTGCACCCTTGGCTTTGCCAATATCAAATACCATAGGTACAAAGGTGTACTCTACAGACTTAGGACTCAGGACTGACGACTCAGGACTTGCAAAACTCTTCCCATGCCTCCCCCGCCAACTGCCGCGTCAATTGCTCGATATAATAACTGCCCGCGGCAGGATCGGCAATATCGCCCAGGCCGCTTTCCAGTTGGAGCAGGTGCTGTACGTTGCGGGCAATACGGCGGCCGAATGCCTGCGGGTATTGGGCGGCCGATTCGCGCCCTGCATCATAAGGCAACACGGTGAGCCGGTCGGCGCCACCAATCACGGCCGACATGGCCATGGTGGTGGCCCGTATCATATTGGAATACAAATCGTCGGCATACACTTCGCTATTGAAATGTGCAGCCGTGACAGGCAACACGAGCGGCGCCTCCCACACCTTTAATATATGTAGCCACAAAAGTTTGAAGGCCCGCAGTTGGGCGATTTCATAAAAATAACTTTTGCCAATGGGCAGGTCGAATTCCAGATGGGCGGCCACGCGGGCAGGCGACACGCCGCGTTCGGCAAGTTTTTCCAGGTAGAGATTGCCCTGTCGCAGCAAGGAAACAATATTGGATACCGGGCCGGATGTTGCTTCCGGGCGCAGGGACACCACTGAAAAACGGGGAAAGTTTTCCGACACGAATTGCAGCAAATCAGCCAGATAGCGCCAGTCGACAATCTCGTTGTGCAGGGCCGGGTTATAGGATAAGGATCCGCGCAAGGACGACGTTTTTAATCCGCGGGCGCCGGCCAGTTGTGCCAGCAAGGCCAGAAGTGCGCCGGGGTTCGATTCGACACCCGCGCCGGCAAAGTGCAGACCGATATAGTCCGGATGAATGTCTTCCAGCAACTGCGTCAGGGTTGCCAGGTCCGGAGTGCTTGGCAGGTGAAAACACAACCCCTGCGCGCCACCTTCCAGCGCGTCGAGGGCCATTCGGTTGGCTGCGGCAGGGTCGGCGGCCGGAATATCTTCGCAAATTTCCCAGGGATGCGCTGCGTCTGTAAGTGGAACCGGCGGCTGCGGAAAGTCGTCGGCATGCATAAAAGGCTCTACCGTAATGCTTTCCGACAATTTCCAGGAAAGATCATCCATGCTTTTGTCTTTCAAATCCTTGCGAATTTGTTGGAGCCAGGCATTCTTACTGATGGCGGGAAATTCGGTAAAATCCGGTGTCATAACAAGATATTTAGGTAGGTATTACAGCACAAAAGTAAAGGTACCAGCCCATGAAATGGGTGTTATCAGGCCCAATTTAGTGCGTGTATAAAAAAGCAGGCGTTTTGCCATCAAATTCGTAAAAATTACAAACTTTTTTCCGGAGAGCATGTTTACCTTTGCGGTTGATTCAATCTAAATAAGATTTATGGAAAAGCGCCGACTGATATATCTGGACAATAATGCGACTACTCCCTGCGACCCCCGTGTGGTGGATGCTATGATTCCTTTTTTCTATGAAAAGCACGGCAACGCGGCCAGCCGCAGCCACCAGTTCGGCTGGGAAGCGGAAGACGCGGTGGACTACGCCCGCGAACAGATTGCCAAACTGCTGAATGTGGAAGATAAGGAAATCATCTTCACATCGGGCGCTACCGAGAGCAACAACCTGGCGCTGAAAGGTGTGTTCGAGATGTATGCCAAAAAAGGCAACCACATCATCACAGCCGAAACCGAGCACAAAGCCATCCTCGACACCTGCAAACACCTCGAAAAAGCAGGCGCCGAAATCACCTACCTGAAAGTGCAGGAAGATGGCCTCATCAACCTCGAGGAACTGGAAGCCGCTATCAAACCGACCACCATTCTGGTGTCGCTCATGTGGGCCAACAACGAAACCGGCGTGATTCAGCCGATGCAGGAAATTGCCCGCATCTGCGAAAAACACGGCGTGCTGTTCCACTCCGACGCTACACAGGCCGTAGGCAAAATCAAAACGCATCCGCGCGAAATCGGCGTACACCTCATGTCGTTTACGGCACACAAAATGTACGGCCCCAAAGGCGTGGGCGGCCTGTACGTAAGCCGCAAAAACCCGCGTGTGAAAGTAACCGCCCAAATGGACGGCGGCGGCCACGAACGCGGCATGCGCTCCGGCACGCTCAATGTACCCGGCATCGTAGGTTTCGGTAAAGCAGCCGAAATTGCCATGAATGAAATGGAACAGGATGCCGCACGCCTCAGCCGCCTGCGCGACAAGCTCCAGACGGAACTGACCAAACTGGAAGAAACCAAGATAAACGGTAATGTGGACAGCCGCATGCCGCATGTCACCAATATTTCCTTCAAACACGTGGAAGGCGAAGGCCTGATGATGACCTTCAACCAGAATATCGCCGTTTCGTCGGGCTCGGCCTGCACTTCGGCATCGCTGGAGCCTTCGTACGTGCTGGTGGGCATGGGCCTCGGCGATGACCTGGCGCATTCCAGCATCCGCTTCTCGCTCGGCCGTTTCACCACGGAAGAGGAAGTGGATCAGGCCATCGAACTGGTGCGCAACGGCGTGAACCACATGCGCGAACTCAGCCCCATCTGGGAAATGTATAAAGACGGTGTCGACCTGAGTAAAATCGAATGGTCGGCCCACTAAACCTGTTGAACACTGCCATGAGCCCGATACAAAGTCCGCCCGATGCGTTTACGCAACTGCTGTACAAGATTTACTACGGGTTGAAAAGCGTGTATTACAGTCTTTTTAAAAAGAATTCCGGTAAATAATAACGTCGGCAGGGTTTTAAACCCAACCGACGTTGAAAAAACGAAACCCTCTTTCTTTTAACAAACAGATCAATTTTCATCATATGGCATACAGCGAAAAAGTGCTCGATCATTTCAAAAATCCCCGCAATGTGGGCTCTTTGAACAAGGATGCAAAAAACGTGGGCACCGGCCTGGTCGGCGCACCCGAATGCGGCGACGTTATGCGCCTGCAAATCGAAGTAGATGAGGAAAGTGGCGTGATCCGCGACGCCAAATTCAAAACCTTCGGCTGCGGCTCCGCTATCGCATCTTCTTCTCTCGCCACCGAATGGCTGAAAGGCAAAAGCCTCGACGAAGCGGCCTCTATCGACAACATGGACATCGTGGAAGAACTGGCCCTGCCGCCCGTAAAAATCCACTGCTCCGTACTGGCCGAAGACGCCATCAAAGCCGCTATCGAAGACTATCGCCAGAAAAACGGCATTTCGGTAGACTCCAAAGAACACGCTACGGCCTGATTGTCAGGCAATTGAGTGCTCTTTATTGAAATGACTTAAACAGAAAAAACGCACCGTATCTATGATTTTTGTAGCGGACAGTGCAAAAGATAAAATTTCGGAAATCCGCCATTCCAGCCACATGGCCGACGACTTTTTCGTGCGGGTCAGCGTGGTGAGCGGCGGCTGCTCCGGTCTTTCCTATAAAATGGATTTCGACAACGAATCGAAACCCAACGATCAGGTATTTGAGGACAACGGTGTGAAAGTGGTCACCGACCTCAAAAGTTTTCTTTACCTGTTCAATACCACCCTCGAATTCTCGGGCGGCCTCAATGGCAAAGGTTTTTCCTTTAATAACCCGAACGCCTCGCGTACCTGCGGGTGCGGGGAAAGTTTTTCGGTGTAGGGGAGGCGTTGGAAGGGATGAGAGGGGTTGAGTAGTTGAGGGTTGAGGGGTTGAGAAATACCACACAACCAGGCCGGGCTTTTTTAAAAAAATCGCTTTTAACAGGCACTAGGGCCAAGCGTTTTCAAAAATAAAAATCGCTTTTGCCACGCACCATAGCCAAGCGTTTTCAAATAAAAATCGCCATTACCACACACCCAAGCCAAGCGTTTGTCACCCTGGCGGGGCCCGTCCACTCTACGAACGCGTAACAACAAATTTCCCCTCGTAGAGTGGACGGCCCCCGCCAGGGTGACAAACGCTTGGCTTGGGTGTGTGGTAAAAGCGATTCTTTTTTCGAAAACGCTTGGCCATGGTGCGTAGCAAGGGCATTTTTTTATTTGCTATCACTTGGCAGCAAAAGCGCTAATGTCAGCCATTTACCCACCGCTCATCTTGATTATTTCTTTCAACCTGTCCTCTCCGATGCGCTCGATGATGATTTGCAGATAAGAAGCAGGGTATTGAATATTGGGCGAACCCAATTGTTGTAATATGTTATACGACTGCCAAAATGCAACAGCAGCATTTTCAATATCATTTTTCTGATTCAGATATATAGCGCCCATATTATTCAAGGTCGCTGCTAGGCCTGAAATATCCCCGATTTGCTGCTGAATGGATAAAGATTGTTCCAAGTACACCAACGCCGTGTCATAATTGCCTTTGACATAATATATCTGGCTGATGTTACTCAACGTTACTCCCTCACCCTGACGGTCCCCAATTTGCTGCTGAATTGTTAAGGATTGTTCCAAATATCGCAACGCCGTGTCATAGTCGCCTTTCGCATGGGCTGTTGTCGCCAGGTTATTCAATGTTATTCCCTCTCCCCTTCGGTCCCCGATTTGCTGCTGAATTGTTAAGGATTGTTCCAAATATCGCAACGCCGTGTCATAGTCGCCTTTTGCATAGTATATCTGGCTGATGTTATTCAACGTTGCTCCCTCGCCCTTATGATCCCCGATCTGCCGCCGAATGGATAAGGATTCTTCCAAATATTGCAACGCCGTATCATAGTCGCCTTTCACATCGTATATCTGGCTGATGTTATTCAACGTTGTTCCCTCGCCCTTACGATCTCCGATTTGCTGCTGAATAGTTAAGGATTGTTCCAAATATTGCAACGCCGTGTCATTGTCGCCTTTCGCATGGGCTGTTGTCGCCAGGTTATTCAATGTTGTTCCCTCTCCCCTTCGGTCCCCGATTTTTTTATTTATTGCAAGGCTTTGCTCATAAAGTTCCAATGCCTTATCGTACTGACCAAAGAGTTTGAATATTGCGCCCATATTAAATAGGGCAAAGGCATTGAATTTTTCTTCCACATTTTTCTCCAAAACCACCCTGTTGAGTTCAAATGCCTGCGGGTAGAGCCCAATGAGCTGGTAGTGATCTTGCAAACGAAAAGACGTACCTGCAAACTCCTGCCATGCTTCGGCTATTTCAAAATAGTCTTTGGCCAATATTTGGTCGCCCAAAGTAGGCTGTGCCTCAAAATACGCCCCCGCCTTCAATGCCCATTCCTTCACTTTTTTAACAGGCGTAACATGTTGCCGCATCCATTCCCGGGTGAGGCGATGAACTTCAAATCGGCCATCGGTTTCCAGAAAACACAGGGACCAATCCTGCAAGGACTTCAGCACGGGCCGTATTTCTTCCTCCTTTTCCTCGCGCAGCGCTGCCAAAGCAGCCAGGGGCGTGCGTGTGATAAAAACCGACACCTGTTGGAAAAGGGCTTGTTCGGCCGCGCTCAGGCGTTCGTACACCTTTGCCAGCAGCAGGTTTTCAAACACATCTGCCTCGGCTTCGCTCACCTGCTGCCAATGGAAGGTTTTGTCTTTTTTCAGCAAGGCTTCGAGGTACTCATAGCCGCGCGGGTGCCCGTCGAGGCGTTTGTACACATCGTCTCTGTCCTGCAGCGGGATCGTCCGCAGGAATTGGGAGTAATTGAGCAGGCGATACTGCTCTGCATAACCCATTTTGTCGAGGGCCAGGTGCTCCACCACATCGGCTAAATCCTCTATTTTATAACGCGTGGTGAACAGAATATGGCAATTGTCCGGTGCGTTTTGGCATAAATGCTTCAAAAATGCGCTCAGCCCTTCGCTGCCGATACGGCGTTGGTAAGCGCCGCCCTCGTCCGTCTGCACATCTTCTACATTATCAAAAATCAAAATGGTTTTGCGCCCGCGGAGGTAGTTGTCGATCAGGAGTTGGAGTTTTTGCAGTACCTCGGTTTGCGGGTCGTCGATGGCCTGCTGCATTTGTTCCGCCAGGTCAGGATGTATTTTGGCAAAACGTTTATTCAGCGTCTGAAGCATGTGCGCTTCATTGATCTGGTTGCCGTTTCTGAAAATAAGGGTGCTGTGGCTATGGTTGTCGTAGTTATGGGCAAATGCCTCTGCCAGCGTTGTTTTGCCCAGTCCGCCGAGGCCGTGCAAACACACGTGCCGCTTGGCGCGGAAGGCCTGGCGCATTTGTATCAGGTAGCGTTTACGTCCGATAAACCCTTCGCCGATCAGCCGCGAGGTTTCGGTTTTCAGGAAACTGCTTTGCGGGTAAAAATCCCCGGGCAAATGATAGGGATGCGTTTTGTCGATTAAAGCCCCCACCGATTGATTTTGATACACCACGGGCGTAAACCATTCGGCGATGTGGAGTATCTGAGGCGTATGCTCCCTGCGGAACAGAATGTCCTGATGCAATGCCTCGCGCGCATACGAAAGGGCGCGCGTGAGCGACAAACCTTTGGCCAATTGGGTATAAAATTCAGTGGTAAACACCTTGGCGCCTTCGTCGGTGACCGCAAAACGCATGGCCACGATACTCGAGGTACCAAACGCCGCTGCTTGCTCGGTCACGCCGCCTTCGCTGCCGGCGATGCCTGTTTCGCAAGCGCTCAAAATCAGGAGTTTGACACAGGCGTGGCCGCGCAGGGTTTCGCCCAGGGCCTTGCCTGTTATTTTTTCTTCATCACCCACTTCATTTTCAAAATACAAAACGCCTTTGTTTTCCGCCGCATGATAAGCGCCGTGCCCGCTGATGTGCACGATGTCGTGCTGGCGGGCATGCAGGGCTTTGTCGAGTTCGGCAAGTGAGGCATTTTCCAAAAACTCAATCACGATTTTGGGCTGTTTATCGCCCGTGGCTTCCAATGCTCCGATGGAACGAATGAGGCGGGTTTGTTCCTCTTCGATCTGGAGCATTTTGCCCCGTTCGTCCAGGTTTTCGGGCAAAGCGGTGATAAACAGCATTTTCAGTGGTGCGGCCGCAGCGTGGTCGCCCTGCATTTTAAAGGCTTCGAGCGTTGGGATTTTGGTGCGCACCAGGCCGAAATTGTTTACCGTGAGGCTCTTTTTGGCTTCGCCGAGTTTGGGCGGAAACAACAACGGCAAGACCATTTCAAAAGGCAGGTTGACGATATGCGTTTCATCGGAAGAAATGGCCAGCAGCAATTCTTCGAGGCGTTGTTCTTCGAGCAAGCGAATAAAATCCGTACAGGCCTTGCCGATCTCGCCGGCAAAAAAGGTTTGGAAAATGAGTTGCGACAGGTGGTTTTCCACAGCCTGAATGGTGTGGTTGTCGGGCTGGTTTGGCCCTGAATACCGCGTTTGGGCATCAATGCTGCGGCGAAATTTTTGAAATTCGGCTACTGCATCGAACAACCCGGGAGCAATTTCGACCTCCATATTTTCGCACCATTTCTCGCCGGAACTTGCCAATGTGCCCTGATTGCTGTGTTTGCTTTTGACCGAAAGGTTGGCAATATACTGATTGCCTTCTGCCTTGTCTATGCGCAAAAAAAGGATGCTGCCCGCCTGAAAATCGGTCGCAACATTGTACGTAATATCGCCGATGTGGACATTGCCGTTGGCGTGGATGGTGCCCAGTACTACGTTTTTGGAATGATAGATATGCGGCATTTATTGGTATTTAAAAGATAATATCCAGGTTATTAGTAGTACTCTTTGGCGCTTGAAGGCCGTCTATGTAATGTTTTTATGCGACAAATATAATAAGGAGTACTCTACGCTTTGTGTCCATTGTGAAACCGTGGTATTCTTTGTGGTTAAAAATTTTTACCACAAGGGTTACAAAGGTTTCACAAAGGACACAACGCGTAGCGTACTCCTCAATGTTAGTTGGTGAGATCGGTTTTGGTCTGCAATAATCCGTTTTCCTATCCTGTTCCGGTGGGTAAAACTTTTTTTATACCCGGGAACCTACACCTGCACACTCCGCGTTAAATTTGCTCAACCACATCACTCCTCCCCCACCATGAATACCGACCTCCTCCTCAGCGAACTCGAATACCGCACCTCCCGCTCCGGCGGCAAAGGCGGTCAAAATGTAAACAAGGTGGAAACCAAGGTAGAACTGCGCTTACACGTAGCCGCGTCTGCCGCGCTGAGCGATGCGGAAAAAGCGCTGGTGTCCGAAAAACTCGCCGCGCACATTTCCGGCGAAGGCATCCTGTCCGTCACACACCAGACCGAGCGCTCGCAATTGGCCAACAAGCAGAAAGCGGAACAAAAACTCATCAAACTGATCGAAAAGGCGCTCATTGTACCCAAAAAGCGCAAAAAAGTAGCCATCCCGGCCGCTGTGGTCGAGCAACGGAAAAAAGAGAAGAAGATTCAGTCGGAGAAAAAAGCGGGGCGGAGTTGGAACAGGATTATTGGTATTGATAAGGATTAAAAGGATTCCTGTTCAAATACCCCGCACCACCGCCCTCGCCACATTCTGCCCGTCCATCGCCGCCGAAATAATTCCCCCCGCATAACCCGCGCCTTCTCCACAAGGAAACAGCCCTTTGATTTCCGGATGCATCAACGTTTCTGCATCGCGCGGGATGCGTACAGGTGCGCTCGTGCGGCTTTCTGTGGCGACTACGGTGGCCTCCTGTGTGTAATACCCGCGCATTTGTTTGCCAAATTGCGAAAGTCCGTCGCGGAGGCGGCGATATATGGGTGCGGGCAGCAGATCGAACAGGGGCGCCGGGTAAAAACCCGGGATGTACGAGGTGCCGGGCAGACTTCCCGACATTTTTCCGGAAATAAAATCTGTGAGGCGCAGGGCCGGGCCTTTCTGGCTGCCGTCGCCGGCCCGAAACAGGCGTTGTTCCACTTCCCGTTGAAATTCGAGGGCGGCAAAAGGGCCGTGCTGCTGCCAGTCCGCCAGGTCTTCCGCTTCGATGGACGTGACCACGCCGGAATTGGCAAAAGGAGAATCGCGACGACTCATGCTCATGCCGTTCACCACGATTTCGCCGGGCGCCGTAGCGGCAGGTACGATGAGTCCGCCCGGGCACATGCAAAAGGAAAAAACGCCCCGATCGCCCACCTGGCACACCAGGCTATAGGCAGCGGCCGGTAAATGTTCGTCGCGTTGGGTTTGTTTGTACTGAATGCTGTCGATCAGTTCCTGCGGGTGTTCCACGCGCACACCGAGTGCAAAGGGTTTGGATTCGATCAGGATATTGTGCCGGTGCAGCAGTCGGTAAATATCGCGGGCCGAGTGGCCGGTGGCCAGTATGACAGCGTCGGCCAGCCATTCGCGGGTGCTGTTGCTTTGTTGGGTATTTTCGCTGACAACGCCTTTGATTTGCCTGTTTTTCAGGATAAAATCGGTGACATACTGGTCGAAATGCACTTCTCCTCCGTATTGCTCGATGGTAGCGCGCATGTTTTGCACCACGCCCGGCAGTTTGTTGGAGCCGATGTGCGGGTGCGCTTCGGTGAGAATATCGGACTTGGAGCCGTGTTCTACGAGCAGTTTTAATGCCTTGTACACATTGCCACGTTTTACGGACCGTGTGTACAGTTTCCCATCGGAGTAGGTGCCTGCCCCACCCTCGCCGAAGCAGTAATTGGAGTGGGGATTTACAATACCGAACTGCTGGATAGCACGCAAGTCGCGGCGGCGGCTTTGCGCGTCTTTGCCGCGGTCGAGTACAATGGGTTGAATGCCTTGCTCGATGAGTTCGAGGGCGGCAAAATACCCGGCCGGGCCGGCGCCCACGATGATGACTTTTCGTTTGCCGTCGACAGGTTTGAAACCGTCGAGGATAGCCGGTTCAGGTGTAAAAATTTCACCGGGGCCATAGGCTTCCACGCGCAGGCGGTACACGGCCTGGCGGGAGCGGGCGTCGAGCGATGATTTCAGGATTTCGATATGCGACAACTGATCGGGCCGGAGTCCCGTTTGTCGGGCCACTTTTTCCCGCAACAAGGAAGTATTTTGGCGTTCGTGAGGAAGCAGAACGACTTCAACGAGTTGTGGCATATGTGAAATTCAGCGTCGTGGCGCTGTATTGTTTATTGGAGATTGACAAAAGCAGCCAGCAAAGCCAGCAAGATAAATACAGGCATATACGAACGCATGACATCACTCAGGTCCGCATTTTCTTTTTTCCAGAAAACTGCCTTACCAGGGTTTACAATAGCGAAAACGGTGGCAACAAGCGCTATCAGGGTGAGGACATTAAGCAGAAAAACCATATACGAAAGTAATTTATCCGATGAAGAAATGTGTTACTGATTTCCTTGTTTGTCCTTGTCCTTTTCCTCTCTTTTATTAAAAAGGCGCTGGAAAATATTTTTCTTGTCTTTCTGCTCTTCGCCCTTGTTCTCTCCTGCAGGATCGCCGTCGTCTTCCCCTCCGGGCGTTTTGGCATCCGGGCCGGAGCGTGTGCTGGCAGAGCGAACGGAGTCGCGGTAAACGGAATCCTGCATCAGCAAATTGAACGAGTCGGGTTTGATGCCGATCCAGGGGTAGCACCCCAGGTTGTTGAGCACTTCCGGAGCAGGCGTAGGGAATTTTTCGAGCACCAGGCGGCCAAGTTTTTTATCATTTGCCACTTTATGCCAGAACCACGCAACGATGGGTAGCGCCATGGCCGAGCCTTGCCCGAGATCCATGGATCGGAAGCGCACTGCCGGGCTTGGCGCGCCTACCCAGGCGCCTGTAACCAACTGCGGGTTGAAGCATATAAACCAGCCGTCCGACTGGTTTTGCGTGGTACCGGTTTTGCCGGCAAAATCACCCTGAATGCCATAGCCGCGGCGCAGGCGCGAGCCTGTCCCGTAATCGACAACATTCTGAAGCATTTTGGTCATGGTAGCGGCCTGATTGGGTGTCAACGCGCGTTCGTACGGGCCCATTTGCGGGTTTTGAGCCAGTTCGTCCTTGTAATCGTACAACACCTCTCCGTTGCGGTTAATCACTTTCAGGATGGCCACCGGCTCGGGGCGAACGCCCTGGTTGGCGATGGTGCCATACACTTTCATCATATCGTACAAGGCCACGTCGGCAGCGCCGAGGCTGATGCCGTATTCGCGGGGCAGTTTGGATGTAACGCCCATTTTGGCGGCCAGATCGATGGTTCTTTGAATACCCACTTTTTCAATCAGTTGAGCAGCCACGACATTGACCGATTTGGTCAGGGCGCCTGCCATCGAATACCAGCCGCCATAGCGCTCGTCGGCATTGTGCGGCTCCCAGTCAATGATTTTTTTGATCTGGTTGGGGAAATATTGACAAGGCTTGATGCTATCCTGCAAAGCGGCCGCATACACGATGGGTTTGAAAGTAGAGCCCACCTGGCGACGGCTGAGGATATGGTCGAACTTGAATTGTTTGAAATTGGTGCCGCCCACCCAGGCGCGGATGTAGCCATTGCGGTGGTCCATGGCCATAAATCCGCAGTTGAGCATACAGAAATAATACCGAACCGAGTCGATGGGCGTCATGGTGGTATCTTGCTCGCCACCGCCGTTTTTCCAGGAGAAAACGGTCATTTTGACGGGTTTCTCAAATTCGGCGAGCGCGTCTTCCTTGCTCATGCCGTTTTCCATACAGGTTTCCCATCGGTCGCTGCGGCGCACCTGATCGTCGATCCATTTATCGTCGCCCCAGGGTTTATCTTTCTTGTAGTTTTTCCAGTGTTGATCGAAGCGTTTTTGCAGGTCTTGCATGTGTTTTTGCACGGCTTCCTCGGCGTACTGCTGCATTTTAGAGTGCAGGGTGGTATAAATTTTCAGCCCGTCGGTGTAGAGGTTGTAGCCGCTGCCGTCTTCCTTGGTGATGTTTTTCAGCAATCTGGGCATCACCGTAGTGCGCAGGTATTCGCGGAAATAGGTACCCAGGCCGTCGTTGTTGCTGTCAACGTTGTAGCGTTTGGCGCCAACCGGTTTTTTGCTCAGTTCGTCGTATTCGGCTTGCGAGAGGTCGCCGTTGCGCACCATTTGTGTGAGAACGATATTGCGGCGTTTTTTGGCATTTTCGGGGTTGCGGACAGGGTTGTACAGCGTGGTGCCTTTGAGCATGCCGACCAGCGTGGCGGCCTGGTCCACTGTCAGATCTTTTGGTTTTTTATTGAAATATTGCCGGGAAGCCACACTGATACCGAAAGCGTCGCCGCCGAAGGGTACGGTGTTGAGGTACAGGTTGAGCAGTTGCTGTTTGTCGTACACCTTTTCCAGGCGGATGGAGGTAAAATTTTCCCGTATCTTGTTGATAATCAGGCTCACACCCGGAATGTGATAATTTCGGCGCGGGTAAAGATTCTTGGCAAGTTGCTGGCTGAGTGTAGAGCCGCCGCCCAGGCCTTCAGAGCCTGTAGCCATACCTTTTACCACGCGCAGCCAACTCATGAAGTCGATACCGCTGTGTTCGAGAAAACGCCGGTCTTCCGTAGCGATCAAGGCATTGATGATGAACGGCGACACCTTGTCGAGCGAAACGGCTGTTCTGTTCTCAATGAAATATTTGCCGATCAATACGCTGTCGATGGTATAAATCTCGGTGGAATTGGCCGTTTCCACGCTTTTCAGTTCTTCCATGGATGGAAGGCGGCCAAACAGCCCGATCCATACACCGAAAATGAGGAACAACAACAGATTGAAGCCCCATTTCATAAAGGTACCCATCCAACCCAACACAAAACCCGGGGCCGGATGGCGTTGCCGGAACTGTGCCCAGCGAGCCCGGAGCGGGGCGGTCATCCGCCGCCAGGGGCCGGTGACGGGTGCGAAAAATGCGGCGATTGGGGCAGTAAGTTTGCCCCATGCGGCACGGATTGGCGCCGTTTTTTCAGCAACCCATGTTTTCGCAGTGTGTATGATTTGATTAAGAGACTTCAACAATTCGCTCATATACTTTTTCAAAATCAAAAAAGGTTGGCGAAGGTAGATATTTTTTTGGTCTCTGGTACGCAGCAACAGCAGATTGGAAAGAGGAGGAGCATTTTCAGGTTATTTTTAACATGTTTTGCGTCCCCTCCCCCTTCCAGTTTATCATTTTCTCACCTCTCACTTCTCACCTCTCACTTCTCACCTCTTGATAATGTCCCTTCCGCTCCATCACCCAAAAACCCACCCATGCCACCAGCGCCAGTCCGACGGCGATGAGCCATAGCGTGCGGAATCCCCAGGCGGCAATAACCTGTGTGCCCAGCAAGGGCGCCAGGATATTGGAACTGGAATAGGCCATGGTGTAAACGGCCATGTATTGCCCCAGGCGATTTTCCGGCGATCGGGTCATGACATAGTTACTGCTGAACGGCATCACAAAAATTTCACCGAATGAAATAATCACCATGTACAGGCTTGCTGCCAGCAAGGGTGGATACGCTGCTGCCAGCGAGAGGTACGACAACATGTACAATACCAGCCCCACCCTGATAAATACGGAAGGCATTCTGGTGCCGTCAATGCGGAAAATGAGCGGCATTTCCACCAGAAAAACGACCAATCCATTCAGCGCAATCAGCAAACCAATCTGCGCTTCGGGCCAGTGATAGGCTTCTTTAAAGAAAACCGGCACCGTCCAGAGTATTTGCATGAAAACAACAGCATTCACCAGCGTGAAAGCGATAAACCACATAAATTGCCGGTCGCGAAAAGGGGAAGCGCCCGATACTGCCCCGGCGTCTTCCGGAGCGGTATTGCGTTCAGCGACTTGAACTTGAACAGGCGGCAGGTGCATGCGGCGCAACATGAATGCAGCAGCAATACAGGTCAGCCCGTCCACCCAGAACAGCCAGTGCCAGCCGAGGGTAGCCAGCAATCCGCCCAGCGCAGGCGCGACGGTAAAACCCAAATTGACCGACATCCGATACAGCGAAATGGCCCGGGTGCGGGTTTCCGGGGTACTTTGTTGCCGGATGGCCACCGAGTTGGCCGGCCTGAAAATTTCCGACGATATGCTCATGATGAAAACCGTGGCGCACATCGGCCAGAAATGCTGTACTTCCAGCATACCAATCAGAATCAATCCATTGACAATCAGACTCCAGAACATGATGGGTTTGGCCCCTATTCTGTCCGTCAATCGCCCACCCAAGTAAGCGCCCAACAATGCTCCCGCACCAAAAAATCCCATGACGTAACCCGTTTCCTCGATCGTAAATTGCAGACGCTGGGTGAGGTACAGGGTAATAAATGAAATTACCATGGACCCGCAGCGGTTGATCAGACTTACGAGCGATAAAAACCAGATGGCATTCGGAATGCCCCGGTAGGAGTTGAGCCAGTGGTGGTAGATTCTGAGTAGCATATTTGTTATTGGTTATCAGTTATTGGTTATCAGGGCGGGTAAGGGGTGTTGGGTTTTTCAGGCTGGATACTCGGGAAGGTTGAGAAGTTGAGGGGTTGAGATGTTGAGGGGTTGAGATGTTGAGGGGTTGAGATGTTGAGGGGTTGAGAGAGCATAGTAATGCATCCAATCCGAACTCAACATCTCAACCCCTTAGCCCCTCAACATCTCAACCCCTCAACCCCTCAACCCCTCAACATCTCAACCCCTCAACTTCTCAACCTTCCCGAGTATCCAGCCTGAAAAACCCAACACCCCTTACCCACCCTAATAACCAATAACTGATAACCAATAACCACATCCCAAAGGTTTCATTTACCCCAAAAAAAACGCCGACTACGGAAACCCGCAGCCGACGTCGTTCATACAATAGAATGGATTGCGAAATTGGTTAATTGCTGCTCCGTAGGTTATGAATTCGGAGCAATGCCGACGCTAAAGTCGAAACTTTGCGGGAGTACACAAATTTTTTTTGAAAAAAGACCGTAGATTTAAGTCGACAATATAGTCAACAGTCGTCAGTCAACAGTACATTCGTTTATGCTGGAAACAGAACGTTTATTTTTAGTGCAGGCCCAGGTGCCCATGCTGGATGCCATTGTGGAGCAGGATTGGCCGGTTTTGTCGCGCCTGCTTGGGGGCGTCGATTTTGCCGACAACTGGTATCATTTCCCCGAAGTTTTTGCCTGGATGCGCGATTACCTCTCGGAAAGCCCTGAGGACGGGCTTTGGTGGACTTACCTGATTGTCCACAAAAACGATGTACGCGTGGTGGGCACTTGCGGCTACAAAGGCGCGCCTTCGATCGATGGAGAAGTGGAAATCGGTTATGAAATTGCCGATGCCTATCAAAACCGCGGCCTGGCTACCGAAACAGCCCGGGCACTCACCGAATTTGCCTTTGCGCAAAGCGGCGTTCAAAAGGTCATTGCCCAAACGCTGGCAGAAGAAAACGCTTCGGTTCGAGTACTGAAAAAACTCGGCTTCGAGTTTGTTTGCAGCAAAATTGATTTGGAGGACGGGGAGATTTGGGAATGGAGTAGACAAGTCCTGAGTCGTAAGTCCTGAGTCCCGAGTCTGTAGAGTACACCCTGTTACTTTTGGCATTCATTATGGGAAGCCAAAGGTAATAAGGTGTACTCTACAGACTCAGGACTTACGACTCAGGACTCAGGACTCTACTAATACGCTTTCGCAAACAACACCCGTCGCTTGCTCGGCTTGCCCGTCAGCACACACTTTCCGTCTTCTTCTTTCGCATCAAGCGGAATACAGCGAATGGTGGCTTTGGTTTGTTCCTTGATAGCCACCTCTGTTTCCGTGGTGCCATCCCAGTGTGCGGATACAAAACCGCCTTTGTTTTCGAGAATATCCACAAATTCATCCCAGGAATCGGCCGGCGTGATGTGTGCATCGCGGTAGGCTTTGGCGCGGTTGAACAGGTTTTGCTGGATATCGTCGAGCAGGTTGGCCACGTGGTCGGCGATGGTATCGAGCGGCACGTTCGATTTTTCCTTGGTGTCACGACGTGCCACTTCTACCTGTCCGGCGGCCAGGTCGCGGGCACCCAGGCCGAGGCGGACAGGGATTCCGATCATTTCGTATTCGGCAAATTTGAAACCCGGGCGATTCTGGTCGTCGTTGTCGATTTTGACGCGAACGCCTTTGGCGCGCAAGGCAGCCACGATTTTTTCGGCGGCTTCGGTCAATTCAGGCGCCGGTTTGGGAATCGGAACGATTACCACCTGGGTTTCAGCGAGTTTTGGAGGAAGCACCAGACCGTCGTCGTCGGAATGCGTCATGATGAGTCCGCCGATGAGGCGCGTCGAAGCCCCCCAGGAGGTAGCCCACACGTATTCCTGCTGGTTTTCCTTGTTGAGGAACTGCACATCGAAGGCCTTGGCAAAGTTCTGGCCGAGGAAGTGCGAAGTACCCGCCTGCAGGGCTTTACCATCCTGCATGAGCGCTTCGATGCAATAGGTTTCCACGGCGCCGGCGAAGCGTTCGTTGGCCGTTTTGATACCTTTTACCACCGGCATGGCCATCCATTCTTCAGCGAAGCGCGCGTACACATCGAGCATTTGCTCGGTTTCGGCAATGGCTTCTTCTGCGGTGGCGTGTGCGGTGTGGCCTTCCTGCCACAAAAATTCGGTGGTGCGGAGGAAAGGGCGGGTGCGCATTTCCCAGCGCACCACGTTGGCCCACTGATTGAGCAGGATGGGCAGGTCGCGGTAACTCTGAATCCAGTCGCGGTACGTATTCCAGATAATGGTTTCAGACGTAGGGCGTACGATCAGTTCTTCTTCCAGGCGTGCTTCCGGGTCGACGATGACGCCGCCGCCATTGGGGTCATTTTTCAGGCGGTAGTGGGTTACTACGGCGCATTCCTTGGCAAAGCCTTCCACGTGAGCGGCTTCCTTGCTCAAAAAACTTTTAGGAATAAACAAGGGAAAATAAGCATTGACGTGGCCAGTTTCTTTGAACATGGCGTCCATGGCGTCGCGCATGCGTTCCCAGATCGCAAAACCGTGCGGTTTGATTACCATACAGCCGCGGACTGGCGAATTATCGGCCAGGCGGGCTTTTTGCACAATATCCAGATACCACTGCGAGTAATCTTCCGAACGGGGTGTAATTTCTTTTGCCATTATTTATTATGTATGTTTGGTGTGTCGTGCAGCGTGCTGCAGGTGTGGTATGCTTTTTTTGGTTAAATGCTGGTTAAAATCTCAACTACGTGTTACGCTGAAAGGTTTCATGCATCTAAAGTATGTTGCTGTTTTGAGCGACTGAAAAGCAGGTAAATAGCAGGTTATGGATGTGATGGGTTGGAATTTTAACTAAAATACCATGCATACCACCTCCTTTAAGCCAACTTTAACCTCGCGCGGAACAGCATTTAAAGCCACATTAACCAAAAAAAGTGCGCAAAGGTAATATTTTTGACCCTGTAAAACTTGCGTACCGGAACACTCGCAAAAAAACATTCTGCATCATGAAACAAAAAAATAAGTCTCTGCTTTGGGTATTCCTGGCGTTCTGCACCATGGGGCTGTATGCTCCTGCTCAGGCGCAGGATGACCTGTATTACGACCCGGCTACGGACGCGCCTGCTCCAAGCGTTTCGACGAATAACAGCAACGACGACGGGTACCGGGAACCAGGTAATATTACACGTCGATACGACGATGATGATTATTACGATGAAGATGATGAATACGCCTATCAGTATTCCTCCCGTATTCGCCGTTTCCACCGCCCTGCGCGTGTAATTGATTACTACGATCCTTTCTTCGTCGACCTCTATTACTACGACCCCTACTTCCTGCCTGGCAACAGCATTTATACCTATGGCTATAATGACTACTGGAGCTGGCGCAGATGGCGCCGTGCCCAGCGCTGGAACAGCTGGTATTCCTGGGGCGTAGGCCCTGTATGGAGCACCTGGGGCTGGAGCAGTTGCTACAACACCTACAATCCCTGGTACAACCCTTGGGCGTTCAACAATTACTACTACGACCCATACTGGACCTGGAACGGCTACAACCCGTACTACAACTACGGCTGGAGCAACAACAATTACTACTACAGCAATGTAGGCAACGGCGGTAACAACGGTTACCAGCCCAAAACCTACACCGGCGTACGTCGCCACGGCTCTACCGTCAACTCTGGGTATGCCCGCATAGCGGACAACAGTGGTGGATTGGGCCGACTGGTCGACCAGAAACAAACCGGCCCGGTGATCGAAAGCCGCAATGCGCCGCGTGGTACGGTCAAAAACGTAGAACCTTCTCGCCCGAACGCCAAACCAGGCTTCGAAAACGGTCGCACGCCTGAAAGCACCACTACGCCGCGCCGTCCGGACGACCGTGTAAACCGGCCGAACGACAACCGCGATGTAGAGCAGCCGGAAAGAACGCGCCCAACCCGCGAGCCGGCGCCACGCCGCAGCGAATCGCCGGAAGAAACTCGTCCGTCGCGTCGCAATGAACCGGATGCACGCCCTTCGCGCAACGAGTCGCCGACCCGCATGGAGTCGCCTTCGCGCCGCAATGAAACCGAAACACGCCCGTCGCGTACTGAAGAGCGCCCGCGGAGTTACGATCGTCCGTCGAGAACGGAAGAGCGCAGCCGCTCCTACGACACGCCTTCCCGCACCCAGGAAAGTCGCCCGAGCCGCAGTTACGACAGTGGCAACAGCAACAGCCGTTCCTTCGATGGTGGCGGCAGCAGCCGCAGTTCATCCGGCAATAGTGGCGGTGGCAATAGTGGCGGCAGCAGCCGTAGTTCGTCGGGCAGCGGCGGCGGTGGAAGAGGAAGGAATTAACAGAGGGTGAGAGAGTGAGAGAGTGAGAGGGTGAGAGGGTGAGAGGGTGAGAGAGTGAGAGGGTGAGAGTGCGTAGAGTGTGCCTCTTCTCTCACGGCTTTTATTCAACAGAGACCGTGTACTCTACGCACTCTCACTCTCTCACCCTCTCACTCTCTCACTCTCTCACCCTCTCACTCTCTCACTCTCTCTCACCTCTCACTTCTAAAAATGGGTGTACCGGTTCTACCGTCGTTTCACCCATTTTTTATGCCCTTAACCATATTTTTTTCGCTAAAATTTACATTTCAGATGAAACGATATTTCTTGCTCCTGCTGATGTTCGGCATCGCAGCAGGCGGTTTTTCCCAGACCGTATCGGATGTTTTACGATATTCTTATCTGCGGCAAGGCGGGACAGCCAGATCCATGGGCGCTGGCGGCGCATTTGGCGCACTGGGCGCCGAGTTTGGAGCCATTAGCCAGAATCCTGCCGGATTGGCGATGTTCCGCACCAGCGAACTGGTGATTACACCCGCGCTTAAATTTTCCAATACGGAAACACAGTTAAGCAATGGCTCGCCCTATACCGACGACAAAAGCGCATTCGGATTTGACAATTTTGGTATGGTGTTCAATACCACACCACACAACAGCGAGTGGAAAACGTTTAACGTAGCCATCGGCCTGAACAGGCAGAATAACTACCACCAGTCTATTTTCTACGAAGGCCAGGCACAGGGTTCCATCATGAACGAGTTCTTTGCAGATGCCCGCAATACTTTTGCTTCAGGCGGTACCGAGGAAGACCTCTACCCTTTCGGATCGGGGCTGGCCTGGAACACGAATGCCATTTACTTTCAAAACGACTCGCTCAGATACGATCTCTACGACAACCCGAATGCTACGCTGAATCGTTCGCAAAGCCTCACTACCTACGGCCGTATGAATGAAATGATCCTTTCATTTGCAGGCAATTATGATGAGAAATTAATGGTGGGTGTCACCGTAGGCGTTCCTTTTGTCAACTATCGCATTGAAGGAGAATACAATGAAGACGACCCAGCCGGTGGCCTGAATGGGAATGTGCCTTATTTCGACCGGCTCACCTATACCGAATACCTGCGTACGGAAGGGGTGGGTGTGAACCTGAAACTCGGTGTAATCTACAAAATTTCGCAAGCCCTGCGCATCGGCGGCTCTTTTCACACGCCCACGGCATTGCGCCTGACAGATACTTACAGCAATACTTTCCAGTATGCCTATGAGGATGGCAGCGGCCCTGTTACGAGCGCTGTGGAAGATTCGCCGGAAGGTACCACCGACTATCGCCTGCGCACGCCCTGGCGCGCGATGGCCAGTGCTGCCCTTGTCATTAAAAAGAACGGTTTTTTGAGTGCCGATGTGGAATGGGTCGACTATGGCGCCAACCGCTACAACCTCAATGCGCAGGTGCCCAGTGCTGAGAACGAACGCATCGAACGCGAACTGAACAACGAGATTCAGCGGAAATATCAGCAAGCCATGAATGTGCGGGTAGGCGGCGAACTGGCCGTCAAAAAATTCCGCTTCCGTGCAGGTGTCAACCTCAATGGCAACCCGGAAGAAGGTATGGACGACTACAATGTAGGATATTCCGTAGGCGCAGGAGTGCGTGGCAATGCATTTTACCTCGACCTGGGCTATCGTCGTTCTACCGGCAATGGTTCTGTAGCGCCCTATGCCGGTGCTCCCGTGGCTACCACCGACGTGGTGTCGAGCGATGTGCTGATGACGCTGGGGTTCAAATTCTGAAACACGGATTACACCGATAGTACGGATATGCACGGATTGTATCTGTTGATATAGACAATCTGCAATAATAAGAGAGGCGATGACAGTGATGTCATCGCCTCTCTTATTATTGATCCCTCCATCCGTGCATACCCGTACTATCCGTGTAATCCGTGTTTCCCAATCCGTGCATACCCGTACTATCCGTGTAATCCGTGTTTCCGTGTTTACTGGAATACCCGCACGTAATCCACCACCAGTCTTTGCGGGAAAATGGTGGAGCCATCCGGGCTTCCGGGCCAGTTGCCGCCTACAGCCAGGTTGAAAATAAAAAAGAAATTCTGGTTGAATGGCCAGGGTTGACCGGCGCCCAGGGTAGCAGGTGTTACTTCATGGAACTGCACATCGTCGAGATACCAGCGGATACGGTTTTCTTCCCACTCCATGGAAAACACGTGAAAAGCATCGGCCAGCAAGGCGTTGTTGGCCAAAGTTTTGGACGCTGTGCGTTGCTGATGTGTGGCAGTGCTGGTGCCATAGTGTACCGTACCGTGGGCCGTGCCCGGTTGGCTACCGATCATTTCCATGATATCAATTTCACCGCAGGCAGGCCATCCGGCCGTAGTAAAATTGCTGCCCAGCATCCAGAAAGCAGGCCAGATGCCTTTGCCTTTTGGCAATGCTGCACGGATGTCGATACGCCCGTATTTAAACTCCTTTTTCCCTTTCGTCACCATACGGGAAGAAGTGTACTGCGACCCGCTAAAGTTCTCCTGACGTGCCTCGATAATGAGTTTACCATCGTGGGAATAGGTATTCTCGGGTCGATAGTACTGAAGTTCATTGTTGCCCCAGCCGCCGTTGTTGCCCATTTCATGGGTCCAGAAAGAGGTATTCAGCGTGTTGCTATTGAATTCATCCTGCCAAACGAGTGTACGCCCCGGATAGGTTTCCGGGGTAGAATAACCCGAAGTAGGAATATTCAAGGCATTGTTGTTGTCGTCGTTGGTAATTGTTCCTTTTGCGCGCGACTGTCCGAGTACGGCGTTGGCAGGGTTCAGCAACACCAATTCGAACGATTCGTCGCTTTCTTCTACATCATCGCCAATGATTTCGACCGACACCTTTTTTTCGGTTTCACCGGGCCCGAATATCAGTTGCTGATTGGCAATAGCCACAAAATCGACGCCGGCCTGCGCCGTGCCCGACAAGGTGGAATAGTTTACCAGTACATTGGTTTGTGCAGCCTGGCTCAGGCGAATGGTGAAGTCCATCACGTTGTCTGCATTTCCTTCCGCCTGTGTCACATCGGCTACAGAAATGGTGGGTTTTTGTGGGTCAGGATCACCGCCGTCATCCTTTTTACAGGCGGCGATGGAAAGCAATATGAATAGAGCAATGAGTGATCGCATAACGCAGAGGGGTGAATGATGAATGATGAATGATGAATGATGAATTGAAACCAATCAGTGAAAATTGAATCCTTCTAATCCTTATAAATCCTTTAAATCCTGTTCAAACCACATCCTGTTCAACCCACAGCCTGTTCAAAACTGATACACCCGCACATAATCCACTTCCATGCGTTGCGGCCAGATGCCAGTATCTACGCCCATTTTACCGCCCCAATTGCCGCCTACTGCCATATTGAGAATCAGGTGAAAGCGTTGATCGAATGGCCAGGCATCAGGGCCTTTACCATTGTTTTTGAACGTATGGAACACATTTCCGTCCAGCAGGAAGTTAATACGGTCAGGAAACCAGTCAATCGCATATTCGTGGAAAGCGGTCGACAGATCGGTCAGATACACGCCTTTGGTGCTTTGGGTACCGATGGCGTGGTTGTATGATTTGGTATGAATCGAACCGAACAAGGAATCAGGCATATAGCCCACAAATTCCATGATGTCTATTTCTCCCGACGCTGGCCAGCCCCCGTATTTCCAGTCGGTAGGCAACATCCAGATAGCCGGCCAAACGCCTTTCCCTTTCGGCAGTTTTGCCCGAATAGCCATACGGCCGTAGGTCCAGTCGCCCTTGAATTTGCTGACAAGCCGCGCAGAACTGTAGTCCTTCCCGCCCATTTTTTCCCGGCGGGCTTCTACGATCAATTTCCCGTTTTCTGCCCGTGCGTTGTTGAGCGAGCGGGTGTAGTATTGCAGTTCGTTGTTGCCCCAGCCGCATACATTGGGGCAACCGTCGCCCAGGTCATAGCCCCAATGAGTGGAGTCGGGCAAACCTTTGTAGTCAAATTCGTCGCTCCAGACAAGTTTCAGGGCGCTGGCAGGCTTTGGCGCTTGCTCATCCCTCATCATCGTTGCAGGCTTGCATGTCCAATTCAGTGCTGCCAGCATCGCCCCAAACAACAAGTATCGCATAGGTAACATCTATCTTTAAATTTTCACAAATGTCAGTTCAAACCAGCCGTCGCTGTTCACGATTTTGCTGCGTACCACCAGTTGTGTTTCTGTCAGCGTGACAATGTCGTAAATCGGGCCCGAATCCCATACGCCGAGGAATGCGCCATCAGGCAAAATCAATTGATCGACTCCATTATTGCCAGTCCCTTTCGAAATAATCCAGGTCAGGTTGGTCGGCGGTGAAAAACTCACGGCAGCATATCCATTCCATGGGTCTACGGTCTGGCCGTTGTTGTTGTACTGAAAATGGCCACCTGCAAAATAGAAACAAAAAGCATCGTCGTACTGGGCTGCCTGCAAGCCATTGGCCGGCGAGGTGTACCATTCGCTGGAGCCCGGTTGCGGCCCTACACGCACCGCACCGGCAGCATGGGTAAAGGTCCAGCAGCGGCCCGGTGTTTCACAATCGCCCGTGAGCAGGCCCGTTTGAGGGTCGCAGGTAGGTTGCGCGTCCTGTGCAATATTGAAGGTTTGCGATACGCTGGCGGTACCGCCGCCACCTTCGGCAGCAGCATACAACGTAACGATATAATCGCCTTTGGTGGCGTAAAAAACCGTGTCAACAGCCTTGGTCGACTTGGCAGGTGTACCGCCCGGAAAATCCCAAACGCGACTGAAAAAGCCGGTAGAAACGTCTTTTACCACGACTCTGTTGGGGTCGCCGCTTACCGGCTCCACCGTAATCGTTGGTGCGCCGGGAGCAGCCGGCAAGGTAATATCGTCGTCTTCGTAGGGGGCGCAGGCATCAAAAAGGATGGCCGCGCCAAGGAGAAGGAGTAGTTTTTTCATGACTAGCATATTTGTTATGAGTTATTAGTTATTGGTTATCAGGGTAGGTAAGGGTTTGTAACTTCGTATTTTTTGGTATCCCTGATAGGGAGGCTAATCATATTTGACAACAAACCCTTACCGACCTTGAGAACCAATAACTAATAACCGATAACTGGTTTAGTAACCCGGATTCTGCACAATCGCACCATTCGTTGCCTGAATCTGCGAAAGCGGGATGGGTAAATATTTGTGAACACTTTCATTAAAGCCCAGCGGACCCAGCACCTGGGCAGCGCGGCCGGTACGAACGAGGTCGAAAAAACGATGGCCTTCCAGCCCCAGTTCCACCCGGCGTTCGTGGTAAATAGCATCCAGCAGGGCAGCGCCAGTGGCCGTCACATCGGGCAACACATTGGGCAGGGTGCCACGGGCACGGGCGCGTACGCGGTTGAGCGACTGGCGTGCAGCGGCTTCATTGCCGTTGTGATAGGCTGCTTCAGCATGCAGCAGCAGCACATCGGCCAAGCGGATCACGCGGTCATTGCTGCCGCCATTCGGATTCGGGTCGCCAAAAGGCGCTTCCTCGCTTTTGTTGCTGAAATACTTCTTCGGGTAATAGTCGTACGGGAAACCACCTGTGGCTTCTTTGGTAAATGTACCGCGGTCGCCCATGGGGTCGCCCACACGGAACACCGTCGATTTCAGACGCGGGTCTTCAAAACCTTCCTTGAAAAATTCCTGCACGAAATTTTCCGTTGGGATATTGAACCCATACCCTTCAAACTGGCCGCGGGCACGCTGAAACACATTGGTAAATGTGCCTTCGTTGGCGTTGTTTTTACCCCAGTTGCCACCGGAAGCATTCATATACTGTATTTCAAAAATCGATTCCGGGCCGTTTTCGCCTTCCTGGGTAAATATTTTGGCGTAGTTGGGCTCCAGTTGGTACTGGTTGGAACTGAGAATTTCCTCGGCCAGCATTTGCGCTTCGCTCCAGCGTTGTTGCCATATCAATGTTTTCAGCAGCAGCGCTTGTGCTGCACCTTTGGTGATGCGGCCGAGGTCCGACAACGGGTACTCGCTCCGCAAGGGCAAGGCGGCAGCGGCTTCGCGCAAGTCGGTTTCTATGAGCGTCCACACTTCCGATTCGCTCGCACGCGGCAGGTTGTACTCGCTGGGCGCCAGCACGTGGTCGGCCAGCGGTACACCACCATACAGTGTAACGAGGTTGTAAAAAAACCAGGCACGGATGAAGCGCGCTTCACCCAGAATACGGGCTTTCAACCGCTCGTTCATCTGAATGTTGGGAACGCGTTCGAGCACCACGTTGGCACGGTAGATACCTTCGTAATCTGCCGACCATTCCGATTCCACATTCTCGTTGTTGGCCTGGGCGGTAAACGTTTCGAGTTGCAATAGTTCGATGGCGTCGTTGTCGCCCGAACCACCTTTAATGGCGTCGTCCGACATCACATCGCCCCATATCCAGCGGAAGTGGCCTGCAGGCGACAGTTCGAACTGCAAGGGCGCATATGCGGCATTGATAGCCGCAATAGCATCTGCTTCGGTGCGGTAAAAGTTTTCTTCGGTAGCCCCGACCAGCGGTTTGCGGTCGAGAAAATCCTTGTTGCAGGCAGCAGAAGTGGCCAGAACACCTGCGACAAGGAGGAACCGTATGATTGAATTTTTCATGTCTTTTTTATTTTTTAACACGTCAAATATTCTGTTGTTCAGGCATCAGAACACTACGTTGATACCACCAAGGAACACACGCGCCTGCGGGTAAAAACCGCGGTCGATACCCGCTTCCAGTGCGCCACCATAAGCGCCGATTTCAGGATCCATGCCGCTGTATTTGGTGAAGGTAAAGAGGTTTTGTGCCGACGTGTACACCCGGAATTTTTCAAAACCAATGCGTTTCAGCACACTTTTTGGCAGCGAATAACCCAATTGAACATTTTTCAGGCGCAGGTAAGAACCGTCTTCCACAAAACGATTCGACACGCGGGCATTCTGGTTCGGATCGCTCAGGCTCACTCGCGGTTCGCTGTTGGAAGTACCCGGGCCTGTCCAGCGGTTCAGTACCGATACCGGGCGATTTACGTAGGTAAAGTCGTAGCGAATCGTAGCGTTGTAAATTTCATTGCCGGAAGCACCTTGCAGGAAAATACCCAGGTCAAAACCTTTCCATTCCACATCAGCATTGATACCGTAAGTGAAATCTGGAATCGGGTTGCCGATGTAGGTCTGGTCGTCGGTATTCACCACGCCATCGCCATTCAGGTCTTTGAAGCGGATGTCGCCAGGCGCCGTGTTTTCATTCTGAAACGCATGCGCAGCAATTTCCTCACGTGTCTGGAAAATACCGTCGGTGACATAGCCGTAAAATGCGCCAATGGGCTGTCCTACCTCCGTTTTCGTGACGCTGGCATTGGCCGATTGTACGCGGCCGGCGTAAACAGGTTCGCCACCTTCGCCGAGGCTGGTCACTTCATTGCGCACCATCGAGAAATTGCCACCGATGCTGTATTTGAATGCGCCGGTGCGCTGACGGTATTGCAGGTCGGTTTCCCAGCCGGTGTTTTTCACACTGGCAATGTTGCGCACAGGCGGGTTGGCGCCGACAGTGAGCGGAATCGGTGCAGCGTACAGCATGCCCGAGGTGTTTTTGATGTAAAAATCGCTGGTCCATGCCAGGCGACCGTTCAGGAACGTAGCGTCGAACCCGAGGTCGGTTTGGGAAATCGTTTCCCAGCGCAAATCCGGGTTGGCCACCGTAAGCGGCACGCTGCCGTTGGTAATGATCTGTGTCGGGCCGAAGGTGTAGTTCTGCCCGCTCAGCACGACGGACGTAAATCCGTAATTGCCGATGCGGTCATTGCCGTTCTGGCCCCAACTGGCGCGAATTTTCAAATACTCCAGCACTTTGGATGTCCAGAACGGCTCCTCACTGATGATCCAGCCGGCCGAAACGGATGGGAAGTAGCCGTAGCGGTTGTTGGGCCCGAAACGGGAAGAGCCATCAGCACGCAAAGCCGCGCTGAACAGGTATTTTTCTTTCAGTTCGTAGTTGGCGCGGCCGAACACGGACAGCAGCGACGATTCGTCGGCGCCGCCGTAAGCGCTTTGCGAAGCAATCGGATCGATGGTATTGGAAATGTACGCATCGTCCGGATCGTTGGAAGGCAGGTTGGTATTGGCGCCGCCGCTGTATTCGTAGCGATTTTCCAGTGCTGTGGTACCGCCTGTAAGCGTTAGGTGGTGGTTTTCACCAAAATGGCGATCCCAGGTGAGCACATTTTCCCATTGCCAGGTGCGCCAGGTGTTGTGCTGCAACACAACCGAGTTGATCAGGTTTTTTTCACCCGCCGGCGCATCGCTGAGCACCGGATCGCTGCTCAGATCGAAACGCGGATAGAAGATATTGCGGGTGGCAAAAGTGGCATCCACGCTGTAGGAACTGCGGAAGCGCAGGCCGGGCGCCAGGGTGAGTTCGCCAAACAGCGCGCCTACAATACGGTTGGTGTTCCATCGATCATGCGTTTGATCGATGGCGTTTACAGGATTCACAATATCGGTATCGGAGTAGCGCGAATAAGCGTAGGTGCCATCCGACTTGCGGATGGGCGTCACCGGGTCCATGTTGAGCGCGCGCACCAGCGGCGTGGTGAATTCGTTGTTTTCCGGCAAAAAACGGCGCGACAGGTTGGTGAGGCCCAGGTTGGTGCCCATGGTCAGCCATTTTTTCACAGTATGCGTGCCGTTGATGCGGGCGGTGTAGCGCTTGAAACCCGATTTGTTGCCACCGACAATACCATCCTGATCGAAGTAGTTGCCTGAGATGGTGTACGTGGAATTATCGCCGCCGCCTGTCAGGCTCAACTGGTGGCTCGTCATGGGTGCATCGGAGAAAATGGCATCCAGCCAGTCGGTACCCTTGCCCAATTGATCGGGGTAGGCAAATTCGGGTAACGGCACCTGCCCTGCTGATACGCGGGCTTCATTGGAAAGAATGGCGTACTCGCGAGCGCTCAGCAGGTTGATTTTTTTCCAGGCGCTTTGCATACCAAAATAAGCATCGTAGGCAATTTTGCCATCCTGGTTCTTTTTGCCCGAACGCGTCGTAATCAGCACTACCCCATTGGCGCCACGGGAACCGTAAATAGCAGCAGAAGCGGCATCCTTGAGCACATTGATCGTTTCAATGTCGTTCGGATTGAGGAAATCGAGTCCATCGACCGGCACGCCGTCTACGATATACAGCGGGTCGCTGTTGTTGATCGTGCCTGTACCGCGGATGCGCACGGTAAGCGGGCTGCCCGGAGCACCCGAGTTTTGCGTCACCTGCACACCAGCAGTGCGGCCCTGCAAGGCCTGCTCGATACGCAAAACGGGCGTTTCAGCAATTTCAGCCGCCGTGACGGTGGAAACGGAGCCGCTGATATTGCTGCGTTTCTGTGAGCCATAACCCACTACCACCACTTCGTCGATGAGGGCGTTGTTTTCCTCCAGCACCACGTCGATGACGCGGCGGTCGCCCACTTTTTCCGTGCGGTTGCGCATGCCGATATAGGAAAACATGAGTTCCGACTCGGCAGAAGGCGCCGACACCTGGTAGCGGCCTTCTATGTCTGTCACAGCGCCTTTGGCGCCTTGCACAGCCACAGTTGCCCCGATAAGGGCTTCACCGTCGGCGCCAGTCACGCGGCCGCTTACGCTTATCTGTGCTTGTGCCACAGAAGCGAATAATAACAGCGCGGCAAGAATGTAAGTAAGTTTTATGTTCATGATTATCAGGTTGTTGTGAGCGGGCAAGTATACACCTGCCCGCTCTGTTACAATTACTCAACCAAATTTATTTTCCGATTGCAGGAAAATGGGGGCTTACATTTTTACGAAACGGCCTGTGATGCGGCGCCCGCCGTTTTCAGCCGTGATGAGGTACATGCCATTGTTCCAGTCGGCTACTGGCAAGTTCACCTGGCTTGGAGCCAGATTCCACTGCTGTTGCCAAACGATGCGGCCTGTGAGGTCGGTGATCTGAACGCGTGCATTGCTTTGCGTCAGTTCGCGGAACAGGATGCGTACTTCCTGAGATGTCAGCGTAGGCATGACTTCCATCCAGGCGCCGGGACCTGCCAGTTCTGTAGCGCCGGATGTACAATCACTGGCGGTTGCGCAGGTACCCAGGCAGGTAGCCAGGGTGGTATCCTGCTGCACAGGCGACAGGAAGCGGTCGTTGAAATTTTCCGGATGGGCACAAGACAAGCCTGCAATAATTTCCTTGCAGGAGAAATCGGCACATGCGCCATTGGTAAAGGTGAAATAGCCACCGTAGCCGCGCTGGCGTTCGATTTGCAGGGTGTACACATTGTCAAGATCGTCGTCGTACATGCGGAAGCGTGGATTGGGCGCACCAAATTCAGCGCCACCAGCCAGGTACACACCACCCGGATCAGCAGTAGCGCCGTTGAGGCCGAGCGCGTAATTGATTTTTACCGATTCGCCGCAGGCGTAGCAACTGTTGAAACACACCGGATCGAGTTCGACATCGCCGGAAAGGGCCAGTTTGCGGTTTACAAATACATCGGAACCGGCAAATGTAACCTGCGCACAAGCGGAAGTGATGTCGAGATTTTCCTGAGCGGCCCAGTTGTCGAGGGTAAACTTGTATTCGTACAAACCCACTGGCAGGCTCAGGGTAGTGCTGTAAATGCCGTCGCCATCGGCATCGCTCAGTTGGTTGGCATCGCCCGACCAACTGTTGAACGTACCGCTCACATATACATTGGAGAATGGGCTGCCATACTGGTTCATATTCACCGTGAACGTTACATCGGCGGAAGGAATGCCGCCGCCGCCACACACCTGAATATCGTCGAAGTAATACGTCTGGTCGTTTGGAAATGCCGTGCCAAAGTCGAAGAACAATACAACGCGGTTGTAGGTATGTCCCGCAGCAGGTTCATTGGGCGTTTCAATGGAAGGCAGACTGGGGTCAAAACTCAGTTCTACCCATTCGTTTGCCACTTCAATGGGCTGTTGCAAAATCCAGGTGGGGCCGCCATCGGGCGAGTCTTCCAGTTTAAAGGCCAGGTTGCCCACGTGGTCGCTGTGCACTTTTATCTTGATGATGCCACCGTCGTTGAGCACCAGGGGCGTAGAGGGGCTTGGGTTGGAGAAAGCGCCAGCCCACACTTGCGAATTGGCCGGTTTGGAAAACTGATACACCGTAGCGCTGGTGTTGATACCCGTGGGATTCGGATTAGAGATTGTATTGCCTAGTTGTCCATCGATACTGCTGCCAAAATACTGAAATGCGGTAGAGGTAGCAGGATTTTCAAAATCGAGGATGTTGGTACACGACACCGGAATTTCCACCTGAATATCGTCGATGTACGATACCTGATCAGCAGAAGGGCTGACGCCAAAATCGACAAACAGCGTAACCGTTTGATAGATATGGCCGCCAGCAGGTTGGTTCGGTGGCTCAGCAGAAGGAATAGCCACATCGAATTCCAGTTTTTCCCAGCCATTCACCACGGTATTGGCTTGCGTTTGCAGCCAGTTCGGGCCACCATCGGAAGAGTTTTCAAGTTTGAGCGTCAGGTTACCGATGTGGTCGGAGTGAAACAGGATGGTTACTTTCGAACCTGCAGGAACACTGACTGCGGTAGCAGGGTTCGGGTTGGAAAATGCGCCGGCCCAGGTTTGAGCCCCTGCGGGTTTGCGAAATTCCAGCACGTTGGCGCTGGTATTGGCGCCTGTGGGGTTCGGATTGGCAAGGGTAACGGTCTGTTGGCCGTCGATGCTGCTGCCAAAATATTGGAACGTCGTAGTGGTTGCCGCAGATTCAAAGTCCAGAATAGTAGTTACCTGGGCTTGAATTCCAGCAGCGAGCAATACGACAAGCAGGAAAACGGGTAATTTTTTTAACATGGTTAAGCAGTTTAGTTTTTAAAATTTCATTCTGCCAGTTGCAAAATTTGTTTCACAAAATTATGCTACTGTCCACGCACACCAATAATAAAAGCATACTACAACAATGCACGACGCGTAAAAAACACTACGCGAATAGTACGACAAGCATACATTTTGGCTCGCTCCTGCTATTGTTTTAAATGCTGTATCTTGGCGACGCGTATGAAGAATTACAAGGTGGGCTTTTTCTGCTTGTTGCTGTTGGTATATACGCCAACAGCCAGTGCTCAGTCTGTCAACATGGGCCTGCCACCTGTTACGCACTTTGCAAAAACGGCCTACCAGGCAGGCACCCAGTCATGGGATATTGGGCAGGATCAGCGCGGATTTATTTTTCTTGCCAACAATGAGGGGTTGCTCTGTTACAACGGAAACACCTGGCATTGCTACCCCATTTCCAATGGCACCTGTGTGCGTTCGCTGGCTATCGACAGCAGCCAGCAACGGATATATGTAGGCGGACAGGGTGAATTGGGTTTTTTCAGCCCCGATATTTCGGGAAAACTGGTGTATCATTCGCTCAATCCAGTCATTCCGGATGCCGAGCGGGGTTTTGGCGATGTTTGGGATATCGTCTTTTTTCAGGGCGCTTACTTTTTCTCCACCGCCGACCGGGTTTTCCGTATTCAGGAAAATCAATGCACGGTGTATCGCCCTTTGGGGTATATACAACACCTGGAAGCCGTTGGTAATCGACTGCTGTTGAACAGTAGCGACACGGGTATGCTGTATTTCAATGGCCAGGGTTTTGTGCCTTTTTGTGCCGGGCCGCCCGGGGTAGTTACCGCCATGCTGCCCTGGCAAGGCGATACGGTGCTGATTACCACGCTCAAAAATGGCATTTTCGTGCTGGTAGGCGACCGACTTAGTACCTGGAATACGGCAGCAGACCCATTTCTCAAAGAAAAAAGAATCTACACAGCCGCCCTTCTGGGCAAGGACCGTATTGCACTGGGTACTACACTGGGCGGCCTTGTGGTGCTTCAATCGAACCGTCGCCCCGAATACTGGCTGCGCAAAGGATCTGGCTTGCAATACAACAATATTCTGAGCGTATCGCCCGATCGGGCTGGCAACCTCTGGCTCGGACTAGACAATGGCATCGACTATGTAGAAATGAATGCGCCGTTTTACCGGATTTCGCCCGATGGCGACCTGGAAGGCGCAGGATATTGCGCACGGCTTTCGGGCGGAAGGCTTTACCTGGGCACTTCCAACGGGCTGTATGGCACTGCCTGGCAGCAGTATTTCAATCCGTTTGTGGTACAGCCCTTCCAGAGCGTATCGGGCACCACCGGGCAGGTATGGGGCCTCAATGAAGTAAGCGACGCCTTCCTCATGGGGCACCATGAAGGCGCATTCCGAATTGAAGGATATACGGCCAGCCCGCTAAACAACCGTACAGGCACCTGGCGCTACCTCCAATTGAACGATACCGTGCTGGTAGCCGGTCAATACGATGGCTTGTCATTACTCACACGCCACCCGGGCGGCGCATGGCAATGGCGTGGGAAAGTGGCGGGCATGGAAGAATCGTGCCGTATTCTGGCCCCCGAAAATGACTCTACCATGTGGATGTCGCACCCGTATCGGGGTGTGTTTAAAATTGTTTTTCAGCGCGGATTCCGTCAGGTAAGCGTTCAGCGCTACGGACAGGCGGAAGGCTTGCCATCCGATTTGTTTAATTACGTTTTTTTCATTGGCGGGCGGGCCCTGGTGGCCGGCGAACACGGCCTGTTTCGGTACGATGCGGGGAGCAATCGTTTTGTTTCGGATACAGCATTTGACGAACAACTGGGCAAAACCAAACGCACCCGTTTGCTACAGGAAGACCCTGCGGGAAATATCTGGTTTGTAACAGGCGAGGAAACAGGCGTACTTTGGATACGCGATGAAGGGTTGGGCAAAAAAATCAGGCGGCAGGTGTTTCCACAACTCAACGGACAAATCGTAGGCGGTTTTGAACACATCTATTGCCTGGATATGCAAAACTTCTTTTTTGGAACGGAAAAAGGGTTTATGCACCTGAATACGCAGCGTTTGAGCACCGATCAGGAAAAATTCCAGGTTGTCATCAACGGCGTCCGCATCCCGCAAGCCGCTGACAGCGTGGTGTATGGCGGTTTCCGTGGACAAGGAATAAAGGAGGTCGTACTACCCTATCAGAACAACCGGATTGTTATTTCCTATGCTGCTACAGTGTTTGGCGACAGCCGTAGAATTCAATACAACACACGTCTGGAAGGGCTCGAACGGGAATGGTCGGGCTGGTCGTCTCAAATGGAGCGGGATTTCTCGCATTTACCCGCCGGAACCTATCGCCTGCTCGTAAAAGCGCGTTCGGAAACGGGGCTGGAAAGTGCGGTGGAATACTTTTCATTCCGGATTTTGCCGCCCTGGTATGCCAGCAACTGGGCATTTTTCTTTTACCTGCTGCTGTTTGCCGGATTGCTCACAATGCTGATTCGTTCGCAACGCAAACGTTTCGAACGCGAAAAAGCGGAACTCACCCGCTCACACCAGCAAAAGGAGGCCCTGCACCTGCAACGCGCCGAGCAAACGGAACAGGAACTGATTCGGGTGCAAAATGAAAAACTGGAAGCGGAAGTGCAGCACAAAAACGAAGAACTGGCCCTCGCTACCATGCACCTCGTGCAAAAGGGCGAGTTGATTGCTACCATACAGGAAGCACTGGAGCGCATTCTGCAAAATGTACAACAACCAGCCGTACAACGCCAGGAACTGCAACGACTGCTTCGGGTTTTGCAGGTAGATACTCGCACCGATCAGGACTGGGAACAGTTTGCCGTTCACTTCGATCAGGTGTACCGCGATTTTTTGCAACGCCTGCGCGAACGTTTTTCCCAACTCAGCCCAAACGACTACCGCCTGTGCGCCTACTTGCGTATGAACCTCAATACCAAGGAAATTGCCCACCTCATGAATATTTCCGTACGCGGGGTGGAAGGCAGCCGATACCGGCTCCGGCGAAAATTGAACTTGCCCAATGATGCGAATTTGGTGGATTTTTTGATGAGTGTGTGAAAGAAGTCCTGAGTCCTAAGTCCTAAGTCCGTAGAGTACACCTGATTACACTTGGCTTATTTAAAAAGAATACAAAGGGTAATCAGGTGTACTCTACGGACTTAGGACTTAGGACTCAGGACTTACGACTTTTCATACCCCACCCTCGGGTCCACCCAGGCATACAACACATCCGCCACAAGGCTTCCAAAGATGGTGAGAGCGGCCGAAATCATCAGAATGGCGTAGAGGACGGGGTAATCCTGGTTCATGAATGCCGACTGGATTTTGGAGCCCATGCCGGGGTAGTTGAACAGGTGTTCGATAACCAGAGAGCCACTGAAAATGACAGGAAATACAGTACCAAAAATGGTAATGAGAGGGAAAAGGGCATTTTTTAACGCATGTTTCCGGAACACAACTTTTTCACTCAGCCCTTTGGCGCGCGCCGTTTTGATATACTCCTGGTCCAGCACTTCCAGCATGCTGCTGCGCATCTGAAGCGCAAGAATGGCAAGGATGTGAATCAACAGGGTGAATATCGGCAGAATCAGTTTATCTGCATGTTTTCCAAGCCACCGCAGAAACGACGTACCAGGCGTCCAGGCATCTACCGACACACCTTTGATCCAGAACAGGCCCATGCCAGGCGTAGCAAATGCCAGAATAAGCAGGCTGCCAAACCAGAATACCGGAAAGGCATACAGCGTGAGCAACAGGTTTTTGCTGCGTCGGTCGAAGGGCCTGTTTTTATACCGTGCCATGCGCATACCCAGCGGTATGGAAATCAAATACGCCAGTAAAATAGCCAGCCCGTTGAGGGCAAGTGTAGGCAACAGTCGGCCATTTATTTCATCATGTACCGGCCGCTTGTTGATGAGAGAAGTTCCCAGTTCGCCAGTAAAAAAACCCGTCATCCAGCGATGGTACTGATTATCGAATCCATGCCAATATATTGCCGGCATGGGCATCCCTTTGTCAGATGCAGCCTGATGCAAGGCTCTGGCAGATGCCATCAGCGAGTCGAGCGCCTCCAGCATGGGCGCCGGTGCAGGCAGAGTCTGAATAGATTGCCGCGCCTGGTACAGCGCCGAATCCAGCAGGGCAAGTCGATCCACTAGTTCCAGGTTGCTGACGGCATATCGAAGTGCCGTTTTGGCGGGCAATGAATCGGGTACCTCTCCGGTCAGTCGCAGGATTTCAGACAGGCGGTGGTCATATGTATCCACCAGCGGCCAATTGGCCGTTTGCGCGCTGAGGTGCGCCATGCGGTATCTGCGGGCAGGCGGAAAAACGCGGTACAACGTATCAGGGTACGCCGTGGTGGTAACGGTAAAGTAAAATGCCGGGCGATCGAGGCCCAGTTTTGTGGCTTTCAGGTGATAGTTTTTCGCTTGCCCTTCCGGATCAAAAGCCGCTGTAAATTCGGAACCGTAAATAGCCACCACCGGGTCGACGGGGGCACATTGATTCAATGCAAAAACCACCCAGGATACAACGATCAAGGTGGGTATAGAAAGCAAAATGCGACGAATCAGGTAGGAAAACATGCGTTTGCAGCGCCCGGTATTTCAGAAAACGTGATGCAAGGTATTGCGCGTACCCCGATTCTCCAAACAGCGTTTGCAGCAGTTGGTTTCAGGGGGCGCGCCTGCCTGACTGGCAGTCAATCTGAATGGGTTTGGAATAAAAAAGACCTATAAGGTTTTTGAAACCTTATAGGTCTAAAGTCATCGCAAACAGCATAAAACGAAACGCTGTCAACAAAGACAAGGGGCAGGCTTACAAAATCGCCCGGTTGCGACGCAGTTCATCGCGCAGGTTGGGTTTGATCCGTTCGGCAGCCTGTACCAGCATATCTTCATCAGCCGGGAATGGCAGCGGGCGGTTGCCGATGCGGAGGCGCGAGTCGCGGCTCAGAGCGCGTTCATCGCCGCTGAACGTGCTGGCGTAGTTTTCAAACAACACCTCGGTACCCATATCGCGGGTATCCATCAGCACCTTGCGCGAGAGGTCGTAAATTTCAACATAACCCGTCAGGCGAGCGGCCTTGGTTTGGTACACCTCCACTACGTTGGCGCGAATGCGGACGTACCGGGGGCGTTTCACGTCATTGCCCAGCGAGTCTTTCAGTACATTGCCTTTCGCATCGAGTACATATTCGAATCCGTCTTCGATTTCTTTCTCGTCGATGTAGTTGCGTTCATTCACACGCTCGGGGCTGATGTCGATGTTGCGCACTTTGAACGTGGCTTTGTAGTCATACTGTACCCCCGATTTTTCCTCGAAGAAATATTCTTTCCAGTCGCTGTCGAGGTCTTGTTTTCCGATGTTCATCAGGCGCTCGGCAAACTGGCGTGGCAGCACGGTGTTCGACTGATTTTTCATTTCAAACAAGATGTACGAAGTACCCAGGTTGCGGGCAGTAGCCATCAGTTCGTTTTTGTCTTTGTAATCGCGGTAGTAGTGGCTTTCGAGGTCACACAGGGCGTAGTAAGCGTCGCGGGCAGCGAGTTTGTCGCCGCGTTCTCCTTTGGCAATCAATTCTTTGGCTTGGTTATACAGGTGGTCGGCGGCTTTCTGGCGGCTTTCACTTTCGAGGCGGGCAATGTCTACCAGTTCGAAACGGGCGGCATACCCGTCTTTGGATTGCAGCGGCATCAGAGGCGTTACTTTATTCTGACGATCGCGGATATTGCGGTGGATCGCATTTACACGTTCCCAGTTTTCGGGGCGGTTTTCGGCTACCAGGTGATCGATGGCATCCAGGTCGCGGGCCTGTGCTTTTTGGAAAGCCACTTCAAGACCTTGTACATATTCTGTTTTCTTTTTCGATTTGCCCTGTAATTTGCGGACGCAAAAATCGATGGCGCTGTCGTAATCGCCCGATTCAGCGAATTTCTGGGCAGTGTGGCAGGCAGTGAGTACAAAACTCAGTAAAAACAGGTTGGCGAGCAATCGGATACCGGTGTTCATATTATTTCGTTTTGATTGTTTTCAAAATCTGCCTGCAAGATGTAGGTGATGGTTCGAACGGAACTTTTAAAACCTGTTAGAGGAATTTGAAAATTTGTTAAAATTGAAAACGGCTTGTAAACAGCCCTTAATTTTTAGCCAATAACATGGAGAAAATCACCGAATCAGCCTCGCACTACCGCCACCTGGAGCAGATGAGCGTGGCTGAATTACTGGAAAATATCAACCGCGAAGACCAAACAGTACCCCTGGCTGTGCAAAAAGCGCTGCCTCAAATCGAAGCGTTGGTGTCGGCCATCGTGCCAAAAATGCGCGAAGGCGGCCGACTCTTTTACATCGGCGCCGGCACCAGCGGCCGGCTCGGCGTGCTCGACGCCTCGGAAATACCGCCTACTTTCGGAGCCCCGCCCGACTGGGTGATCGGCCTGATCGCCGGTGGCGACCGCGCTATCCGCAACCCGGTGGAGCACGCAGAAGACAACACAGAACAGGCCTGGATCGATTTGCAGGCCTGGCAGCCCGATGCGCTCGATACAGTGGTGGGCATTGCCGCTTCGGGTACCACACCTTATGTTGTGAGCGGCCTCCGCGCCTGTCGGCAACACGGTATCAGCACAGGTTGCATCACCTGCAATCCCGGCGCGCCGATCCTTGCGGAGGCCGATTATCCCGTGCTGGCAGTGGTAGGCCCGGAGTTTGTGACGGGTAGCAGCCGCATGAAAGCCGGTACCGCACAAAAACTCATCCTCAACATGATTACCACTTCCGTGATGATCCAACTCGGCCGCGTGCAGGACAACCGCATGGTGGATATGAAACTCTCGAATGCCAAACTGGTCGACCGTGGCACCCGAATGATCGTACAAAGCACTCAAATGGACTATGAAGCCGCCAAAGCCCTGCTGCTGAAGTGTGGGAGCGTGAGAGCGGCTTTAATAGAGCGTGAGAGGGTGAGAGATGTGAGAGGGTGAGAGAGTGAGAGAGTGAGAGATGTGAGAGAGTGAGAGATGTGAGAGAGTGAGAGATGTGAGAGTTCGTAGAGTACACCGTTTCACTCTAGAATTTTTTAGCACATAGCGGTGTACTCTACGAACTCTCACATCTCTCACCCTCTCACATCTCTCACCCTCTCACATCTCTCACGCTCTCACTTCTCTCACGCTCTCACTTTCTCACACTCTCACCTCTACAGCATGGATACCATTCGTTGGGGCATCATAGGCCCCGGAAAAATTGCCCGAAAATTTGCCGACGACCTGCGTCTTGTACCCGGCGCACAAGTACACGCTGTGGCTTCCACCTCACTGGAGCGCGCGCAGGCATTTGCTGGTGAATACGGCGCCCCGCATGCTTTTGGCCGCTATGAAGATATGGTGCATTGTCCCGGCCTCGATATTGTGTATGTGGCCACGCCGCATGTGCTGCATACGGAAAATGCATTGTTGTGCCTTGAAAACGGTATACCTGTATTGTGCGAAAAACCATTTGCCATGAACAGCGCTGAAGCGCGGCGCATGGTGGCGGCGGCCCGCAAAAACCGGGTGTTTCTGATGGAAGCCTTGTGGTCGCGTTTTATTCCGGCGGTCGACAAAGCCCTGCAACTCTTGGAAGAGGGCGCAATCGGCCATGTGCATACGGTCAAATCCGACTTCGGGTTTATGCTGCCCTTCGACCAGCATTCGCGTATTTTCGACAAGGCGCTGGGCGGCGGTTCCCTGCTCGATATCGGCATCTACCCTGCCCTGCTGTCGCTCTTTGTTTTTGGGAAACCCGATGCGGAAGACGTGCTGGCTGCCGCTACATTCACCCGCACGGAAGTGGATGAATCCTGCGCTTTTACGTTCCGTTATCCCAACAACAAACTGGCGATCGGCCATTCTACCGTAGCGGCTATTACCCCTGTGGAAGCCTGGTTTCATGGCACCGAAGGTAATATTTACCTACACCCTCGCTGGCATCATAGCCAGAAACTGACCGTATCGCGGTACGAAGGCCGACAGGAAATAAAGCACGATATCGACCTGCCCTACGAAGGCTGGGGTTACTCGTTCGAGGCGGCACACGTGATGCACTGCCTGCGCGAACAACGCCTCGAAAGCGACCTGGTTCCGCTCGATTTTACCCTCGATCTGGCGGAAACGCTGGATGTAATTCGGGAGAAGATTGGATTGGTGTATTAGGGTTGATAGAGGGTGAGAGAGTGAGAGGGTGAGAGAGTGAGAGAGTGAGAGAGTGAGAGAGTGAGAGATGTGAGAGTTTGTAGAGTACACCGTTTCACTCTAAAATTTTATAGGGCAGAGCGGTGTACTCTACGAACTCTCACATCTCTCACTTTCTCACTCTCTCACTCTCTCACGCTCTATCACCGGGTCAACACAATATAATCCCTCAATACCGTCCGCAAAAAATCGGGCCGATTGAGGGGGCGCTGTTCGATATTCAGGAGGGGCATGAGGTGGGTAACCAGGTCTTCCACCACCTCGTCGTGGGCCTGGTTGGGATAGCGCTGGCGGCGGGCCAGCACATTTTTTATAAACAGCATATCCTGCTCTTTGAGGTTGCGCACTTGTGGGTACACCGGCTCGTAATTGTCGAGGGAGGAAATGTTGAGAATGTCCTTCAGCAAATACCGAAAGCGCGAACTGTACACTTTTACCACAGTTGTATGGGCCGCAAGGTCGCCGAGGCGCTGGGATTTACTAGTCGTTTTGATAAACAACACCCCGATCACACCTGCTGAAAACATGGTATCTACCAGGTGTAGAATTGAGCGCACCACCACATCGCCCCACTCGGGGTCTTTGCCATCGAGGCGGATCACGCGGATATTGAGCGCACGTTTGCCCGGCGTCTGGCCGACACTCCAGATTTCAAAAAAGATCTGATACAGGAAATAGGCCAAAAAAGGCAACAAAGCCAGCACGACGCCCCAGCCCATGCCTTCGCTGATCCAGAAACTCCCGAAGAGGGCCGCCAATAACTGCGTCAGCAGCAGGTACCCGAACACCACAATCACCACATCGAGTAGCCAGGCTAGCATGCGCTCGCGCAATTCGGCCAGTTCGTACTCGATGGTGACGTTTTGGGTGGTGGTAATTTCAATCGTTTTCTGCATAAAGGCATGTGGTTGAAGGAGTTGAAACGACTTACACAGACACCTGGAATTCGCGCAGGGCGTCGTTCAGCGATACTTTTTTGTCGGTGCTTTCCTGGCGCTGCCCGATGATCAGCGCGCAGGCTACCTGGTACTCTCCTGCCGGAAACTGGCGGGTGTAGGTGCCCGGAATGACCACCGAACGGGCCGGCACTTTACCCTTATGCACAATGGGTTCGCTGCCAGTCACATCGATGATATGCGTGCTTTGGGTAAGCACCACATTGGCGCCCAGCACGGCCTCGCGGCCTACATGCACGCCCTCCACTACAATACACCGCGAGCCAATGAAACATTCGTCTTCAATGATCGTCGGTGTGGCCTGTGGCGGTTCGAGTACGCCGCCAATACCAACGCCGCCAGCCAGGTGCACATTGCGGCCGATCTGGGCGCAGGAGCCTACCGTGGCCCAGGTATCTACCATGGTACCACTGCCTACCCAGGCGCCGATATTCACATAGGATGGCATCAAAATAGCGCCTTTTTCTATAAATGCGCCAAAACGCGCCAGTGCTTGTGGCACTACGCGCACGCCTTTTTGGGCAAAACCCGTTTTCAATGGAATCTTGTCGTAGTATTCAAACGGTCCTACCTCCATCGTCTGCATTTCCTGAATGGGGAAGTACAAAATCACCGCTTTTTTTACCCACTCATGGGTGATCCACTTGCCATCGGCCGTGGGCTCCGCTACACGCAGTTCACCCGCGTCGAGACGGGCGACCACCTCACGGATGGTCTTTTTCACATCGTCCTGTTGTAAAAGCGCCCGGTCGTTCCAGGCCGCTTCAATGGTTGATTGCATAGATTGTTGAATTGTTTGGGCAAAAGTAAGGGGAATGGTTGAGAAAGTTGAGGAGGGTTGTTAGGGTTGATGAGGGTTGATATTCATCGGCTCGATGAAGAGAAAAAGTGCTCCTACCCGAGCCGATGAATATCAACCCTCATCAACCTTTATCAACCCTCATCAACCTTATCAACCCTAAACCCCCTCAAACACCAGTTCCGGTTCAAAGCCCGCCCGGATCAAAGCCGCAATCGTTTTATCGCGGGCCTGTTCCTGCCCGTGGTAATAAGCCTTCTTTTTCTCAATGAGTTGTTTCAGCAGGTCGAGGTAAGCCTGTTCGTCAATGCTGGTGAGCGCCTGTTCGATCAGGTGCGGGGCAATGCCGCGCATGCGCAGTTCGATGCGGATACGCACCCGCCCCCAATGGTTAACCCGAAATTTACCACCTGCAAATGCCATGGCAAAACGCTCTTCATTAAAAAAACCGTCTTCCTCCAGTATCCGAAAAATCTGTTCGGCTGTCTGGCCACGCATACCTAACGCCGCCAGTTTTGTGCGCACTTCCTTGGGGCATCGCTCCCGATAGGCGCAGAAATGCTCCATTTTGGCAAGGGCTTCGTCGGGAGTGGGTGTTTTTTTGATCATTGGAAGGAGGAGATTGTTGAGGGGTTGAGGGGTTGAGGGGTTGAGGGGTTGAGGGGTTGAGGGGTTGAGGGGTTGAGGGGTTGAGGGGTTGAGGATGCCCAAATTTATTTCAATCAATTGTTTCAAATACATTTTTTGAAAAAAATCAAATGCTATCCCCCGTTCTCCTTCACTACCCAAGCCCGACTCAGGACTTGGGACTCAGGACTTCATTTACTTCTTTCCAGAGTTGCCGGATGCGAGCCTCCCAGGTGTTGGATTGGGCACATTCCACGCGTTGCTGCACCAACGCCGGGTTGTTTTCCTGCAAGGCTTCGGCAATTTGATTGATAAAAGAAGTTTCATCTTCTGCCAGGTAAATCAGATTGGCAAAAGTGCGGATATCATCAGAAAAAGTGGTCGACACCACCGGTTTTCCGGCCGCCAGGTACTCATTGATTTTCAGTGGGTAGATGCTTTTTGTCAGCGTATTTTTCAAAAACGGGATTAGTACGACGTCCATGTGCTGGAGCAGGGGTGGCAAATCGTGCAAATTCCGGCTTCCGGCAAAAATGACATTCGGCAGGCGATCAAGTCCCAGTTCCCGGGGCTCCGCACTATTCACCGGCCCTACCAGCAAGAGCGTATGCTGCGGGAAAGCGAGGGCAATGTTTTTCAACAGCGGGTAATCGATGCGCAATTCATCGAGGTTGCCGATAAATCCGATTACCTTGCCCTCCCGGTCTGACAGTTCGGCAGGACGCGGAAATGTTTCTTCCCGTACCCTGCGGAAAACCGATATGTCGGCGGCATTGAAATACGTCGTAATACGGCGGGCATAGGGCGCTTTCAGTTTGTACAAATTGGTGGAGGTCACAAACGTCAGGTCGGCCGTGCGGCAGGCTTCATTTTCCAGCGCAGTGCCGTGCCGGTCGGTGTAGGCGTTTTGTGTGATGTCGTCGATGCAGTGGTAAATGCGGCAGCGCGCGCCCATGTTATCGGGCAATGAACCTGCATAAAAAGGATCGTAGCAGTTGATATACACGTAATTACGCACTGCATACTTCCGCAGGGTTTTGCGGATGGCGCGCAAGATAATGCCGTTGTTCCAGCGTTGAAGCAGGTTGTACATGCGCCCCGGAGGCAGCCAGTTGATCGGCAGCGTAGCCGGTGGCTGAACGGCAATAAAATTCTGCGGGATACTGTCCAGCGCTTCGTAACGCACCCGGCCCGTCAGTAATCGGGGCAATCGGCGGCGCAGCATGGCATCGCCCGAGCGCCATCCCTGCACAATGTCTTTCAGCGAATATGGATGGTTGACATAAAAAACCCGGTGTTTTTTAGCCAGTTCCTTTGCCATAGATAAAGAAATGGACGAGTAGGGATTGTCGGTGCGGAAGAGGGTGAAAAAAATGACATCTTCCTGGCACGGGACCTCACCCCCCGGCCCCCTCTCCGAGGGAGAGGGGGAGCGAGTACCCCTGGCATCCTTATCAGGGAATGTCAAAGGGGAAGTCACCCCCCCTCCCTCGGAGAGGCCGGGGGGTGAGGTCCCGCGCAACACCCTCCCATACATCTTCGGCACATATCCAAACGCCCTTAACGCATTGATTTTAAAATATTTATATAAAAAATACTGCATAACGACAAAACTGACGGCATACCCCGCCAGCGTAGCAAATGCAGCACCGAACAGACCAAATGTGCGAACGAACACAATACTCAAACCCCAGTTGAGCAGGGCCGTAAAAAGCGTACACACAAAATTCAGCGCCGGCCTACCCGTAGAATCCATCACCGTCCCGAATTGCACCGCAAACGGCATAAACAGTCCGAAAAATGCCGTCAGCCGTAGCACATCCGCCGAATCGGCGTACTGTGGGCCTGCAAAAACCCCAATAATCGGCTCGGCAAACACCAGCACACCCAGCAAAAACGGCAGGATAATAGCCAGAATCGCCGCCACGCTCTGTTCGTACAGTGCCTTCACCCCTTGTGCGCCATCGAGCGCCATGCGTTCGGCACTTTTCGGGAACACCACCGCTGCGATGCTGAACGACGGCGCTTCCACCATCTGCGTCACCTTGCCGGCAGCATCGTACACGGCAAAAGCGGCAGGGCCAAGTAGGTAGCCCAGCGAGAGTTTATCGATGTTTTTGTAAAACATGGTGCTCAGGTTGGTGCCTAGCACATATTGCCCGTATCCGAGCAGGTGTTTGATCCATTTCAGTTCCGGTTTACCTGAAAAAACCAGAAACGGGCGGGCGAAGTACCAGCCCACGCCCGAACCCAACAAGGCGCCGACCAGCATGGCCACGGCCAGTTCGGGCAATTGAACAGGCCGGCCGCTCAGCCAGCACCCGGCAATCCAGACAAACAAAGCGCCCCGGTAGAAAAAAGTGCTCCCGAAAATTCCCCGAAATTCAAAATTCGCCTGCTGCACAAAAGCGAAGTGCGCATACGGCGCCATGATGATGTTAAGGGCAAAATATACCGGCAACAATTGAAGCAGTTGCGGAGCCTGATATTGCCGGGCCAGCCAGGCGGCGATGCTCCACAGCACCAGGCTCGATACCAGAGAAAAGGCAAGGTTGAGCACAAAAGAAGCCGTCGAAATGTCGGCGTATACCTTTTTATCGTCTTTGTGGATCGCCAGCGCCCGCACCAAACCATTCTGAATCAGTCCGTTGCGGCCCATTTCCACAAAATAACCGATGATGGTAAAAATGCCCCAGGCCGCAAAAGTCGGTTTGTCGAGCAGCCGCAACAGCAGCATGGCAGTGCCCAGGCTGAACACCAGCGCAGCGCCTTTTTCCAGCAGCGTAAAAAAACCCGAACGAATCCAGTAATGGGACATCTCAATTCATATTGCGCGCATCCACTTCGGTCAGGATGGCTCCGGCAAATTTTTCGCGCAGGTCGCGCAGGTTATCCAGCGTTTCGGCATCGGCATGTCCGATGCTCGATTTGGCATTGAAAACGGCAATTACCTTGTCGGCAAATGGCACCAGTTCGTAAGCATCGGAATACTGCGTGAGCGAGGCCGCTTCCATAAAAATGTAGTCGTACTGCTCGCCGAGTGCCGCGAGGAACTGCCTGAATTTTTTGTCGTCCAAAACTTCCGACGGCGATTTATGGATGCCCACATTGCCGATGATATCCACGCGGCGTTCCTGTTTCAGGTCTTCCGAGGGATTTTTCATCAGGAAAACATTGGAAAAACCGTGTTCTCGAATGAGTTTGTTCAGCAAGGCGCTGTTGGGCGTCGGGCTGTCCGAGTATTTTTCCGACAGGGGAGTTTTGAAATTGGTGTCGAGCATCAGCACCTTTTTGTGGTTGGCGGCCAGCGAGTGCGCCAGTGCGTGCATGGTAAATGTTTTGCCTTCCATGCCTTTGAGGCTCACAAAAAGGTAGGTTTTATCGGTCGTTTGCAGCAGCGCCGAACGGAGTTTTCGGAGCCCTTCCCGGAAAGTCGACACCTGTTTGGAAGCATTCTTTCCGGCAAACAGTTCTTCAAAATCCAGCCCTTTTACCGGCACAGCGCTGATGGAGCCGAGCAATGGCAACTGATTGGTGTAGCGTTTAAACAGATCGGGCGACTGCAAACTTTTATCCAAATAGGCCAGCACAAACAGCGCAATAATCGTCAGCGTACCCACCACAATAGCGGCGAAAACGCTGATGAGTGTTTGCCGGTTCGGCTCGGGCCATTCGGGCAATTGCGCATTTTCCACCACCGACAGCGGATTTTCGGCATTTTCAAGGTTGAGTTTGGCATTGATGAGTTCGTCGTTGACCTTGTTAAATTCTGCCAGGGCCCGTTCTTCATCTTTCAACATGCGGCTGGAAATTTCATCGTTGACCACCATGCTGCCGAGTTGGCCCTTGAGTTTCCAGATTTCATTGTTCAGGCGGTCATAGTTTTCTTCCGCATCGATGCGGTCGAGGTCGGTCGATACGCGCTCCTTGTACAGGTCTTCGCGGGTGCGTTTGGTTTCGTCGGTGCGCAATTTGCCTTGCACGCGCGCAGAACTGCGCACGGCGTTGTTGAGTTCGGCTTTGGCTTCTGCCAGTTCGGCTTCCACATCGGCGTCCTTGCCTTTGGTTTCGAGGCTGCGCTGGGTGAGTTCGCGCACCCGTTCCATCTGGTCGATGGTGTTGTTTTTTTCTTCCACGCGGGCCTGCACTTCGCGGGCGTCGCGCGATTCGCGGTTGTCCTCGTACTTTTTGATGCGTTCGACGGAGCCTGCGGCGGCTTTTTTGCGCGAATCGGCGCGCTGGCGTTCTATTTCAAGTTTGGTGATCTGGCCTACGAGTTCCTCGCTTTGTTTGCCCAGCACCGGCAGTCCTTTGGCTTTGAGGTATTCGAAGCGGACGTTGTTGATGGAGTCGACAACGAATTTTTTATCCGCAGCCAGTTTGGAGTAGGTTTCTACATTTTTCCGCTTTTCGCGCACCGAAATATTGTGGTAGTAAGCGAGAAAACGGCCGGCAAAGGTATTGGCCATCACCTGTGACAACTGCGGATTTTCCGTCACGACTTCAATCGACAGATAGTCAGTTTCGCCTTTTCGTTTCACGTCGATGCTGCGGCGCAGGGCATCGTGGTCGTACCCGTAAGCGCGGGCAATTTTATCGAGCAGGTAGTCGAACTGCTGGCTGAACGAAGGGTCGTTGATGCTGTCGAGGTTGATTTTAGCGAGTTCGGCTATCAACTGGTTTTGCTCTTCCTGGCTGAATTGCGAGAGTTTGGGGTTGGCCTTCCGATACGGGTGCTCCTGTTGATTGGCGCCGGCCGACAGGTCGTGTTTGAGCATGTGAATGGTGAGAATTTTCATGCTCGACCGCGACAATACAAACTCGATGAGGTTGGAAAAGGCATTTTGCACCTGGTATTGCTGCACAAAAGCATCGGAATTGTCGGAATTGATGCCCTTGTAATTGACAATACCTGTGGCGAGTATCACACTCGCCTTGTACTTTTCCGGGCGCAGGCCAATCAGCAAAAAAGTAGCAACGGCTGCCGTGAGCATGGCGCCGGCAATCAGCCACTTGCGGCGGGCCAGAATGCGCAGGAGGTATCCGAAATCCATAGTATTATTTAATCGGTTTGGGTGAGGTTTCTACTCCGACAAAGGTAATGCCAAATACCAAGCCGGAAAACATTTCCAACCCTTGGCCCTTTTTTACTGTTGTTTGTCTGAAAGTCACAAGTTAGGCGTTTGAAAAGTTGCCAAAAACCGTTTCTTTCGTACGTTCGTAGAAAAAAAGGGAAACAATGCCGGAAATCGAACGTTCTTTTCGTTCTGTGTCGTGTTTCACACAATATACGAAGGGCTGGCAGCATTTGTATGAAATTTGTGATCTTTTGTTTGCCGGGCGTTACGCGGAAGGTTTTTGAGTGTCATTAAAGAGCAGAACCCTCTGTTACCATCCTGTTAATCCTGTTTTTCGCACGCATCATGGCTTATCTTTGTACATTCAAAAACGCATTTAACGAGCGATGTTCCATTCCTTCAAGCCTTTCGGCAAATTTGATCTTGACAAATTCTTATTGGATATGAAATTAAAATCGTCCATCCTGCTGTTCTCCTTTGTAGGCATTGCAGGCCTCGCGATATTTACCGGAGCGCTCCGTCCGTTCGGCCAACCGGAACCCAACCCGCAGAAAGAAGCCGCGCTGATGCGCGCCCTGTTGCAAGGCCTCGACCGCCTGCACTTCCAGCCGAAATCTATCGACGACTCGTTCTCCAAAGAAGTATATGCCTTGTACCTCAAGGACATCGACAATAGCAAACGACTGTTTACACAGGACGATATCAATCAACTGAAACAATTCGAGATGCAACTCGACGACCAGGCCAATGCCGGTACTTTCGAGTTTTTTAACCTCTCGCTGCAGTTGTTCGACAAAGCCCTGCCCAAAACGCAATCCTGGTACCAGGAAATTCTGGCCAAACCGATGGATTTCAGCAAAAACGAACTGCTGGAAACCGAAGGCGACAAACTCCAGTGGGCAAAAGACGACGCCGAACTGCGCAGCCGCTGGGAAAAATGGCTGAAATTCGAAGTGCTCAGCCGTATCGTGGAAGAAGAACAAAAACAGGAAAAAGCCGATTTCAAAGGCGAGAAGAAAACTTTTGCGCAACTCGAAGAAGAAATGCGCAAAAAGGTGCTCGACACCTACGAAAAGCGCCAGAAACAGATCCTGAAAATGGATCGCACGCGCCGCATGGAAGTGTACCTGAATGCCATTACCAACGTGTTCGACCCGCACACAGGCTACTTCTCACCGCGTGAAAAGGAAAACTTCGACATTCAGATGTCCGGTAAACTCGAAGGCATCGGCGCACGCCTGCAAAGCGATGGCGAAAAAACAACCGTCACGGAAATCGTACCCGGCGGTCCGGCCTGGAAAGAAGGTACCCTGCAACCGAAAGACGTGATCCTGAAAGTAGCACAAGGCACCACCGATGCAGAGTCCGTCGATGTAATGGGCTGGGAAATCGACGACGTCGTCAGCAAAATCCGTGGCCCGAAAGGCTCTAAAGTGACCCTCTCCGTGCGCAAGGCCGATGGCATGGAAAAAACCATCACCATCACCCGCGACGTGGTCATCATGGAAGAAGGTTTTGCCAAATCGCTGATGCTCAACAGCGGCGACGCCCAGGATAAAGTTGGATACATCTACCTGCCGAAATTTTACGCCGACTTCACCCCGCAAGGTGTTACCTCCTGCGCTGCCGACGTAGCCAAAGAAGTGGAAAAACTGAAAAAAGAAGGCGCTAAAGGCATCATCCTCGACCTGCGCAACAACGGCGGCGGCTCGCTCCGCGACGTAGTGCAGATGTCGGGTCTGTTCATCGAAAACGGCCCGATCGTTCAGGTGAAAAGCCGCACCAAAACGCCGGAAATCATGTCGGACAACGATCCGCGCGTACAATGGGGCGGCCCGCTAGTGGTGATGGTGAACAGTTTCAGCGCTTCGGCCTCCGAAATTCTCGCTGCTGCCATGCAGGACTACGGCCGCGCTGTGATCGTCGGTTCTTCGGGCACCTATGGCAAGGGTACTGTGCAGCGTTTTGTCGACCTCGATAACGCCACAGGCGACGACTCCGTGAAGCCGCTGGGTGAAATGAAACTGACCATTCAGAAATTCTACCGCATTACCGGCAAAACCACACAACTCGACGGCGTTACGCCCGACATCGTGCTGCCTGACTTCTACAACTACATCGACCTGGGCGAACGCGAAAACGACTACCCGCTTGCGTCCACGACCATCGATGCCGTACCGTTCAAACAGAACGCCTACCGCATCAATAACCTGGATAAACTGAAATCGGACAGCGAAGCCCGCGTAAAGTCGGACGATACGTTCAAAAAAGTGAGCGACAACGCCGTGCGCCTGCGCAAACAAAAAGACCAGTCGCAGTACCCGCTCCAACTCGAGAAGTATCGCAACTGGAACAAACGCCAGGACATGGAAGCCGAACAGTTCGACAACCTGTTCCAGCCGATCAATGGCTTCAACATCGAAAACCTGGCGGCCGATATTCCACAAATCCAGAGCGACACCTCGCGCATCGCCCGCAACGAAGACTGGCTGAAAGACAAGAAAAAAGACATCCAACTGTATGAGTCATACCGCATTATGCAGGATATGATCCGGAATACGGTGGCGGTTGGGAAGAATTGAGTTTTTTGGGGGGTTGATGAGGTTGATATTAGTTGAGGGGGTGAGAGGTTGAGGGGTTGAGGAGTTGAGGGCGGCTCGCTTCGGAGGGATTCCGGAGCGAGCCGCTTTGTTTTTGGGGGATAAAAGAGACAAAATGAAGGTTGCCGGTTAAACTTTTCTAATTTTTAAAAGGTTACCTTTTGTAATTTCAGGTAATACGGACACGGCGCATGTATTTGCCTCACAAATCAAAGAACACTAACAATGGCGAATCATAAAATATCGGTTTCAGAAGCCCTTCGCAGGATAGAAACAGGCGAGTCTGTTCGCGACTGTTCCGTTGATTTTGATCATGTTCAAGTAGAAGCCCTCGTTGCTTTTAAACTCAGCAAGGCAGGTATCGAGGTGCCGGAAACAGTCATTTTCTACGATGACGACGACATCGCCTACGACGAAGCATTTGAAGGCGATTGGGTACGCGTCGACACCGCTGCTTCCGACAAAACCCAGGTCAGGATAACCCTGCAAGACGACCTGAAACAATGGGTACAGGAAAACAATGTGCCGCTGGAACACCTGATAGAACAGTTGCTCGACGGCTTTTACCGCACTCAAAAAATGCTGGTGCGGAAATCGTAAGTTCACAATAAACGTGGAAGTATATTTTGTACACGCTACGCTTTGTGTCCTTTTGTGAAACCGTGGTGTACTTTGTGGTTAAAAATTTTTACCACGAAGTACACGAAGGTTTCACAAAGGGCACTAAGCGTAGCGTGTACCTGCTTTCCCAAAATATTTTTTTGATAAAATACCCTTGTAATCCGAAAAAATCCGTCTCATCCGTCCGCCCATCCTCTCAACAAGTAAAACTAATTCTTTCTTTGCAGCGTCAACAATCTACACCCGCGCATGAAAAGAAGAATTTTCATCAAAAAAACCCTCAAAGGCGCCAGTATTGCCATCTTGTCGCCTTCTCTGCTGACCGCCTGCGATAAGGAGACAGCGCCCATCGACAAATCCGTCATCGTCATTGGAGCAGGCATAGCCGGCCTCGCTGCTGCCAAAAAACTGAAAGAAAAAGGGTTCACGGTGACGGTGCTGGAAGCCCAGGACAAAGTGGGCGGCCGACTGCGTACCAACCGCTCGCTGGGTGTTGCTTTTGATGAGGGCGCCAGTTGGATTCATGGCATCAGTGGCAACCCTATCACGGACCTGGCTCAACAAGCCGGCATGACCGCTACCCTTTCCGACGACGCCAATTATGCCGCGTACGACCTCGGAGGCATCGAAATCAGCGATACCGTTTTTACCAATACCGAAAACGAACTCTACGACATCCTGGACACCCTCGCGACCCACGGCAATGCCAACAAGAGTTTCGAAACCGTTTTTTTTGAACAGTACCCGCAATATGCCAACAGCCGGTTGTGGCGCTTCTTCCTTTCCACGTATGTCACCTTCGATTTGGGCGACCTCGACCAGGTGTCGTCGCTGTATTACGGGGAGGGTGAGGAATACGGCGGCGTCGAAAAAATAGCGACCAATGGCTACGATACCATCCCTCAGTACCTCGCCGCCGGGCTGGATGTGCAATTGAATCAGCGCGTATCGGCTGTGGATTATTCGGGCAGCAAGGTGCGCGTGACGCACAACGGCGCTGTTACGGAAGCCGATTATGTCATCGTAACGGCCCCACTCGGCGTTTTGAAACACAACAGTATCCAGTTTGCCCCTGCCCTGCCCGCCGCCAAACAAACGGCTATTCAAAAAGTAGGCATGAATTGCGTCAATAAATTCCTGCTGACCTGGGATACAGCGTTTTGGGACGATGCGTTTTTTCTCATTTACACGCCCGAAACAAAGGACAAGTTCAACTACTTCGTCAATGTGAAAAAACTAAACCCGTCGACAAATGCCCTGATGACGTTTGCCTATGCCGACTATGCCCGGCAGACGGAATCCATGTCGGATGCACAAGTAATCAGCGATATTATGGCGCACCTGCGCGATATGTATGGTAGCAGCATTCCCGAACCAACCCATCTGCAGCGCACGAAATGGAACACCAATGAAAATGCATACGGCGCCTATTCCTACTTCGCCGTAGGTACCGAACCGCGCCACTTCGATGACCTGGCCGCCGAGGTGGACAACAAACTTTTTTTTGCAGGCGAACACACCGAACCCGATTATTTTTCAACGGCACACGGCGCTTATTTGAGCGGCATACGGGAAGCAGACAAAATCATTGATTTGCAGTGAAATGATGGGATTAACATCACTTCCCCACCAACGCCTGCAACTGCTGCGGATACCGCGCACCCTGCACCTGAATGCCCGCTGCGGCGGTTTCGATGCCGTCGAGGTCTTCTTTGGAAAGTTGTACGGATACGGCGCCAACATTTTCCAGCAGGCGATGTTCTTTGGTGGTGCCGGGAATAGGCACGATCCATGGTTTTCGGGTTAGCAGCCAGGCCAGCGCGATTTGCGCAGGCGTAGCGTTTTTTGCCTCGGCAATGTTTTTCAGCAAATCCACTGCGGCCAGCGTTGCGAGAATAGCCAGGCGCGAAGGGTAGCATGGACTTTAGCCCGTCCTACCCACACCTTCGATCCAAAATCATATATTTGTCTGGCCTAAAATCAACGCATTGACACGCAGGAAATGTGCCATGAATGAACGCCCAATGAAATGACTGAATTAACATCCATCATTCCCTTTTACAAAGAAATAAATGAATTTTTGGGGTCCATTCCGTCCCTCTACAGGACAAGCAACCCGAATTTTTATTGCCTGCGGTTAAAAGAAAACGAGGGGGCCATGAGTAATTACAAGCCCCCGTTCCGGAAAGATTTTTATTTCGTTGCCCTGGTTTCCAATGCGGGCAAAACCAAAATAACCTACGACAATACCAACGTTGCCGAACTCAACTCCTTCCTGGTTTTTCAATCGCCGGGCTTGTTGTACAGTTTTTACCGCGACCATTCGGCGCATGGTTATCTGCTGTATTTTAAGAAAGCGTGTTTTGATTTTTTCAAGCCGGATTTTGAAAAGGAATTTCCTTTTTTTAACATGCTACACACCAATTTTTTCAAATTGAACCAGCAGAAGTTTGAAGAATTTACCCCTCATTTTGAAGATGTATTTACTTCCTATGAAAACTGCTCCGACAGCCAGCACAAAATCGCTTCGATCAAATTACTCGCCCTGCTGTACCAACTCAAGGATTTTACACTTGCGTTCAGCCAATGGGAAGAAGGTTTTACCACCCCGCAGCAAATATTGCTTCAAAAATTCGTTCAACTGATCAACAATTTCTACATCGAAAAAAGAACCATTGAAGCGTATGCCGAAATGCTCAACATCACCCCCAATCACCTTTCGCAATCGGTAAAAACCGCTTCGGGCAAAAACGCGTTATCCTTTATTAATGAACGCCTGCTGAGTGAAGCCAAAGCGCTTATTCAGTTTACCGACCACGACATTTCGGAAATAGCCTATCAACTCGATTTCTCGGACCCGGCTAATTTTGGAAAGTTTTTTAAAAAACACACGGCACAGACACCGCTTGAATTCAGAAAATCAAAAAATAAACCATGAAACGGCCCGGCGAAATAACAAACGCGTTTTTGAGCGAGTTGGAAAAGCACATGAACGATCTGAGAAGCGGGAAAGTGGAAACCACTTTCGAAGTACAGGATTTTGCTGCCCTACTGCATATTCACCCCACCCATTTAAGCAACACCATCCAAGACGAACTCCAAAAATCGCCTTGCGATGTGTATGAGGAAAAACTGATGGAGATAGCAAAAGACCTGATTCTTTCTACCGATTTAAGCATTGCCGCCATTGCAAGGCAACTGACCTTCGACCCGTCCAACTTCAACAAGTTTTTCAAACACTTCGAACACACTACCCCTAAACAATTCAGGGATCAAAACAGGGCCGCCGTAAAATTCTGAACTTGTCACCACGTTCGGGAAAAAGCGAGTCCCGACTTTTGCTCCGTATTTCAACATTAAAAAAATGAAGCAACTACAATTGGGCAAGAATGGCCCGCAAGTTTCCGCACTAGGGCTTGGCACAATGGGCATGAGCGACATGTACGGAACAAAGGAATCGCGCAATGATGCAGAAAGCATAAAAACCATTCAGGCCGCGCTGGACATGGGAATTAATTTTCTGGACACAGGCGACTATTACGGAATGGGGCACAACGAACTGCTCATTCGGAAAGCGCTCAAAGGCAGAAAAGCCCAACCCGTTATCAGTGTAAAATTCGGCGCTCTACGCGCACCGTCGGGCGAATGGCTTGGCTTTGATACCAGGCCGGAAGCGGTTAAAAACTTCGCCGCCTATTCCCTAACCCGCTTGAATGTGGACGCCATAGACATTTACCAGCCCGGAAGGATTCACCCCGCTATTCCGATAGAGGAGACAGTAGGCGCTATCGCAGATTTGATCAAACAGGGCAAGGTGAAGCATATAGGACTGTCTGAAGCAAGTCCAGAAATCATCAGAAGGGCGCACAAGGTGCATCCGATTGCGGCAGTGGAAGTAGAATATTCCCTGGCATCGCGGGTAATTGAAAAAGATCTGTTGCAGGTTTGCCGCGAGTTGGGTATCGGAGTTGTAGCGTATGGTGTGCTAAGCCGGGGCTTGCTGAGCGGTGAACTGACCGGACAATTTCCTGTCGGCGACTTCAGGGCGCATGCCCCCCGATTTACAGGAGAAAATTTCGAGGCTAATAAAAAGAAAGTAGCCTTTTTGCAGGAGATGGCCAGCGAAAAAGGCTGTTCGGCTTCCCAGTTGGCGCTGGCATGGGTGCTGCATCAGGGTAACGACATATTGCCACTTTTCGGCACCACTAACCCCAATCGCCTGAAGGAAAACATCGCAGCGACCAGCATCAACCTGTCGGCCGGGGACTTAAAAGTACTTGACGAGACTTTCCCGGAAGGCGCATTTGCCGGCACGAGATATGCTGCACTGCAAATGGGAATGGTGGTTAATTAGGGTGAATAGGATGGCGGTATTGTGTTTGTTCGGTTACGCCTTTTGTAAATGGAAGGACGTAGCCGGATAATTCCAAAATATGACTATCCACATATTGTACACTACAGGCTTTTGCCGTTGAATGAACGCTATGCCGTGGAGCGATGCAATAACACTGTTTCAGGATTTTTGATGCCTGTATTTCTTCCTCAGGGTACAATACGCGGATAGTCATTTTCTAAAATAACGTGCGTTTTGGGTGGCAAACCCGAAGCATTTGATGCAAATAATTAAAAATCAAGACATTGACTACGCGGCGCTTGATCTACATTGTTCAAAACACGCGTCTAATTATACCATCACAACCAAGTTATGAACCATTCGTCCGCCTGCACACGCCCACATCTTTGCACTGTTATTGAAATCAAACAATAAAAGTCATGATGAACATCGCAGTATTCGGAACAGGCATGGTTGGAGATACCATCGGTTCAAAATTGATTGAGTTGGGGCACAGCGTTATGATAGGTTCCAGAACGAAAGACAATGAAAAGGCGCAAGCCTTCGTGGCCAAACACGCCGGCAAAGCCACGGCAGGAACCTTTGCCGATGCAGCCGCTTTCGCAGAAATTATTTTCAATTGTACCGCAGGCGCAGGCTCCATCGATGCGCTGAAAATGGCCGGCGAACAAAACATCGACGGGAAAATTATTATCGACGTTTCCAATCCGCTCGACTTCTCCAAAGGCATGCCGCCCTCGCTTTCCGTGGTCAATACCAACTCGCTGGGAGAGGAAATTCAAAAAACATTCCCTCAAGCCAAAGTGGTTAAAACGCTGAACACCATGTGGTGCGGACTGATGGTAAATCCTGCCATGATCAACGACGGCGACCACCATGTTTTTTTAGGTGGTAACGATGCGGCAGCCAAGGAAGAAGTGAAGAAAATGTTGAAATCATTCGGCTGGCTCGAAAAAAACATCATCGACCTGGGCGACATTACGACTTCCAGGGGTACGGAAATGTACCTGCCACTCTGGCTGCGGATATGGGGCGCTACCAACAATGGTGCATTCAATATCAAAATAGTGTCGTAAAAGGAGCCAGGCACCTGTCTGCGGCGCACAAGTCGATCCAATTACCTGTCGTAGCAGAACGGATGAAACGGATTTCTCATATTCTAGTCCGTATGTAGACGCTACGCTTAGTGCCCCTTGTGTTTTCCTTCGTGTCCTTTGTTGTAAAATAATTAAACACACGAGAACACGAAGGAAAACACAAGGGGTACTAAGTGTAATGTACACCAGCGGATTTTTTTTGAATCACAACAGGCGACACTGTTTTAACCTGCCCGAATCCGTTTCATTCCTTATCCATCACCGAATAATCATTACTTCCCTACCAGCGCCTGCAGTTGTTGCGGATACCGCGCGCCCTGCACCTGAATACCCGCAGCGGCCGTTTCGATGCCGTCGAGGTCTTCTTTTGAAAGTTGTACGGATAAGGCGCCGACATTTTCCAGCAGGCGATGTTCCTTGGTGGTGCCGGGAATGGGCACGATCCAGGGTTTTCGGGTCAGAAGCCAGGCCAGAGCGATTTGTGCGGGCGTGGCGCCTTTCGCGTCGGCAATGGTTTTCAGTAAATCCACAAATACCTGGTTGGCCTTCCGGTTTTCTTCTGAAAAACGCGGCACGATGTTTCTGAAATCAGTGGGATCGAATTGCGTGTTGTCGTCGATGGCGCCGGTCAGAAAGCCCTTGCCGAGGGGGCTGAACGGCACGAAACCGATGCCCAGTTCTTCCAGCGTAGGCAGAATTTCCTGCTCTGGCTCGCGCCACCACAGCGAATACTCACTTTGAAGGGCTGTCACAGGCTGCACGGCATGCGCCTTGCGGATGGTAGCCGCGCCTGCTTCCGACATACCGAAGTGCTTCACCTTGCCTTCGGCAATCAGGTCGCGCACCGTACCTGCCACGTCTTCGATGGGTACGTTGGGGTCTACGCGGTGCTGGTACAACAGGTCGATACAGTCCGTTCGGAGGCGTTTCAAGGCGCCTTCCGTCATGTTCCGGATGCTGTCGGGGCGGCTGTTGAGGCCCAGGCTGGTTTTGCCCTGCTCAAACCCGAATTTGGTAGCGATAACTACTTCCTTGCGAAAAGGCGCCAGTGCTTCGCCCAGCAGTTCTTCGTTCACATTCGGGCCGTAGGCCTCCGCCGAGTCGAAAAAGGTGATGCCCAGATCGAAGGCTTTTTGAAGGAGGTGGATGGCAGTCGCTTTATCAGTGGCAGGCCCGAGCCCGAAACTCAGGCCCATACAACCCAGGCCTATTTCTGAAACTTCGAGGCCACTATTGCCGAGAATTCTTTTTTTCATGTTTAATTGTTGTGTGTTGGGAAAGGGAGATTCCGTAGAATCGATGGCACAAAGTTCCGGCCCGCTTACCGATGTTTTTGTATATGAATTACAGTATCCTGTACCAATATTACCGACTCGGGCGCCTGCTTCATTCAAGTCGTGAAAGAACGCTTATTTTTGAGGAGTAAAAACAGCGTTATGGAAAATTACCTGAACTTCGAGACGATCAGTCAGTACAATAAATTCAACAACAACGAAACCCTGCATCCGTTGGTGAGTGTGGTTGATTTGTCGAAAGCATCGCCCCGACAGCATGCCAGAATCCGCTATGGGTTTTACGCCGCATTTCTGAAAGAGGTAAAATGCGGCGACCTGCGCTACGGCTGCAATACCTACGATTACGAAGAAGGTACGCTGGTGTTCATCGCGCCGGGACAGGTGGTCAGTATCGTCAACGACGGCTCCTACTATCAGCCTAAAGGCAAGGTACTAGTATTTCACCCCGATTTGATTCGGGGCACGGCGCTGGGCAGACACATGGACGAGTATTCCTTTTTTTCCTATGAATTACACGAAGCGCTGCACCTCTCGGAAGCCGAGCGGAATACGATTCTGGATTGCCTGTTGAACATCCAATTCGAACTGCAACACGCCATCGACAAGCACAGCAAGCGCCTGATTATTTCCAATATCGAGTTGTTTCTCAATTACTGCACGCGTTTTTACGACCGGCAGTTTATCACCCGCGACACGGCGAACAAAGGCATTCTGGAGCGTTTTGAAACCCTGCTGAACAGTTATTACCATTCCGACCAGCCGCAAACCGTAGGACTGCCTTCGGTGTCGTATTGTGCCGGACAGTTGAACCTCTCGGCCAATTATTTCGGCGATCTCATCAAACGAGAAACGGGCAAATCGGCCCAGGAATACATCCAGGCCAAAGTGATCGATATGGCCAAGGAAAAAATTTTCGACCCCGGAAAATCCATGAGCGAGGTGGCTTACGAACTCGGGTTCAAATACCCGCAGCATTTTACCCGGCTGTTCAAACAACGGGTGGGCGTGACGCCGAATGAGTATCGGGGGATGAATTGAAGGGCGCTGGTGTGCCGTTTTTTTGAAAAACACGCTTTATACGGCATGAATTACCGAATAAAAACTACTTTTGAACATCGATCATTAAAATCCCTGTTCCTTTTCCCCAATCTTGTATGAAAAAAACCTCTTGTGACATCTGCCAGAAAACAGATGTGCCCCTCAACGACACCCTCAAAATTGAAGGTAAAACGTATTGCGCGGCGTGTATCCAGGCCACCTTCCCCAACGACAGCCACCTCGAACTGGAAAACATAGAAAAGGAATTCGACCCGACGGTCTGCGTGTTCTGCGAAAAAGATTTCGGCAGCAGGCACCTTTCCAATATTGCCAATTATCCTGTTTGTGAAGACTGCGAGACCGATATTCGCAACCGGACTTTCCCAACCTGGGTGAAAGCGTTTCTGGCGGCCATCGTCGTGATCGTGATCGGCGCTTTTTTCTGGAACTGGAAATACTACCAGGCCTACAACGATATAAAAACTTCCAACAATCAGTTTACCGCCGGCTTCTATACCCAGGCAGCCGAACGGATGACCTCGGCCAGCGAGAAAGTACCCGAAGTGGAAGAACTGAGCACCCTGGCCTCGTATTTCCGTGGCATTGCCCGCCTGACGGAAGACAAATCTGCCGAAGCCCTCGTGGAATTCAATCAATGCGCCGACAAAATGCCGGCCGAATACAACATGGCAATGCTGATCAACCAGGCTACGATCGGCGCAACGTACGACAACAAGGACTACGAAGGTTTTTTGAAGGCATCGTTCAAACAACTGGAACTGGATTCGAGCAATGCCACATTCTGGACCTCCATTGCCTCGGCTTATGCCTGCATTTATGCCGACAAAGGCGATGAAAGCGCCCGGAAAAACGCTTTCCTGTATTTGCAAAAAGCACGGTCGATAGACAGCACCAGCGCCGATGCCCGGGAGTATTACAATATGGTGGAGTACCGGATCGATTCAAAAAAAATCATTTCCAGAGAAGAATTTTTGCAACAATTCCCCAACGGCTGGACCAAAAAATAAACCTCATGTTCTTTATTCCTGGTGAAATTATTTCCATTCTGACCTTTCCCGGCATCATTGTGCATGAATTTGCACACATGCTTTTTTGCAGGTTGCGGAAAGTGGCTGTTTTTGATGCCTGCTATTTCAGGGTCGGCAACCCAGCAGGCTACGTGATCCATGAAAACACGAGCAATTTCTACACGACTTTCCTGATTTCCATGGGGCCGTTTTTTGTCAACACCTTGCTCTGTCTGTTCATTTGCCTGCCGGCCTACATGCCGATCAAATTCTTCCAACTGGATCACCCCTTGTCCTATTTTCTCATCTGGCTGGGTGTATCCATCGGTGCGCACGCCATCCCGTCCAACCAGGATGCATCCAACGTATATGAACAGGCCAAAGAAAAAATAAAAGAAAAAAACCTGCTGGCCATCCTGTCATTTCCTCTGATAGGGCTGATTTATGTGTTCAATTTCCTGCGTTTTTTCTGGATCGATGTGTTGTACGGCGTGGGCGTCGGAATCGGTATTCCTTCGTTGATATTTAAATAAGGGCTAAAACCCTTCCAGAATCATTTTTTTGCTGATGCTCATTCCGGCCCAAGTCCCTGTGGATACGGCATTGGCAATGGTGCGCATTTTTGCTGCTGCGTCGCCAATGGCATAAACGCCTGGTATGGTGGTTTGCTGAAAAGCATCTACCTTGATATAACCTTCTTCGCTTAATTCGCAGCCAAGGGATTCGGGGATACGGCACTTCTGTTCGAATGGGCTCGGCGCATACATCGCCTTTACAGCAGTGGTGTCGCCGTCTGCGAAGCGGATATGTTCGATGTGTCCCCGGTTGTGTTCCAATGCGACTATTTTCTTTTCAATAACCGGGATTTGACGCCGCTGAAGTTGCTCCATTTGCGCCAGCGTGAAGGTTGATGTGCCATTGGTGTAGAGGGTCAAGTCGCTGGTCCAGTTGAAAATAAGTCGGGCAAAATCAAACCCCATGTCTCCATTGGCAAGCACCCCTGTTTTTTCATTTTTCACTTCGTATCCGTGGCAGTACGGGCAATGGATCAGTGAAATACCCCAACAGTCAGAAGCGCCCGCGATATCCGGGAGCATATCTTTAATGCCGGTCGCGAAAATCAATTTGGGCGCAGTGAACGCCTCTCCGGTATCCGTTTCGATAAGAAAACCGTCGGCAGTTTGTCGACCGCTTACGGTGAGGCCCGGGAAAAATTGAACCGTATCGTATGCCTGCACCTGCAAACGGGCGTTTGCAGCAATTTCTGCGGGCGTTTTGCCGTCGTTGGTGAGGAAATTGTGCGAGTGCGGGGTTTGTTTGTTACAGGGGTCATCGTTGTCTATCACCAATACATGTTTGAATGCCCGGCCCAAAGCCATGGCTGCTGACAGGCCCGCGTAACTTCCGCCGGTTATGATGACATCGAATTGTTGGTTGATGGTCATTTGTTTGAAAATTGAATGGGAAAAGACGAGGCTTTTGGGATATGCTATTCCGCTTCGCCTCACGCATAGTAGTGCAACGCGGATAGTGCAGATATAGCGGATCACACGGATAATTATTAAATCATAAAAGGGACGTCAGGCCCTGAAAATCCGCCTAATCCGCAATATCTGCACTATCCGCGTTGCACTACTATGCGTGAGGCGAAGCCGAACAGCATATCTTTCTTAATCGAACTACCTGTTTACCCGCCGCAGAATCGCATCTACCAGCGGCACGCCAGCGAATATGATCCAGGGCACCAGCGAAATGGTGAGAATAAACGTCCGCTGATACAGCGGCAGGACAGACAGTTTTTCACCGAACACGTACAGAAAGAAGGTGATAGACGGATAGATGACCACCCAGATTTTCAAGGCGGCGATCCATTTCATTTTAGATTTCATCATGTTTCATTTTTTTTACCCCACAAAGGTATTTGCAGTGTGCAGCGCCCTGATAGGACAAAAACCCAGTTGTACAGGACTTTTTAAAATGCGCAAAAACCACCCCGGATGGTTATATTTGCAACCATCCTGCGCCAGGAACCGCGAACCACCTCTTGCAATTCAATTCAAATGAAAAATATTCCTGTCAGACAACTCACGCCCTCCCCGGCGGTATTATCTGCTCCCGAACGATTTAAAATAAGGCGGGTAGAGGATATTCTGGGTGAACAGGACCTGTTCCATGATTTGCACCGGCATGATTTCTATTTTATTCTTGCCCTGACAAGCGGGACAGGCGTGCACCAGGTAGATTTTCAGGATTACGAAGTGCACGACCATGCCGTTTTCTTTTTGCGCCCCGGGCAAGTACACCAACTTCATTTGCATGCAGGCAGTAAAGGGTATCTGCTCGAGTTCAATGCCGAGTTTTATCAGCCGACGCTCAAGTCGCCCAGCCATCGTTTTACAGGCGCTGGCAATAAAAATTACTATGATTTTGAGAGCGCCCGATATGACAAAACCGCGTCGGTCATGGCGCTGATGTATCAGGAATTTACCAACAGAGAAGAAGGCTACCGCGATGTAATCCAGTCGGGGCTCGATATTTTTTTTGTGGAACTGATGCGCCAGGGCGCGCTTGCTGCACACGAATCGAGCCCTGCCAACAACTACACCCAGGAACGTTTTGAAGACTTTCAGGAATTGCTCGAAAAACACATTGCCACCCACAAACAGGTGTCTCACTACACGAAAATGATGAACCTGTCGGCCTATCAGTTAAATGAAATCACCAAATCGAGCATCGGCAAAACCGCTTCGGATATGATCAACGAACACATCCTCCTGGAAGCCAAAAGGTACCTGCTGGCTACACCCAGCCAGGTCAAGGAAATTGCCGACCACCTCGGTTATGAAGATACATCTTATTTCATCCGGTTTTTTAAAAAGCATATCGGATATTCACCGGAGGCATTCCGGCAGAATTTCAGGTGAGTCCTGGTAAACTGCACGATTATCCTATTCGCCCGCCTGCCGATGCCGATACTTTTGTGGCATTGTTTCTAAAATTCACAAAAAATGAAAATCATCATCGTGGGTGCTTCCGGCACTATGGGCAAACATTTGACCAACGCTTTTAAAAAAGATCATGAAGTCATCACGGCTTCCACTTCAGGCAGTGAGATATGTGTGGATATTACTTCTACGGACTCTATCGAAAAAATGTACCAACAGGTTGGGGTCTTTGATGCCCTTATTTCTACTGCCGGCCCAACTTTCGTGGGCCCCTGGCAGAAACTCACCGACAAGGAATTCAGAAAAGGAGTGGAAGGAAAAATGATGGGACAGATCAACCTGGTACTCATCGGGCAGCACTATATCCGTCCAAAAGGCTCTTTTACGCTTATCACCGGCGCCCTCTCACACGAACCTCAGTTGAATTTTGCCAATGCTTCGGCAGCCAATGGTGCAGTAGAAGGCTTCGTCAAAGCAGCCGCCATTGAACTGGGCAATGGAATTCGTATCAATGCCGTAAGCCCTACGGTCATCGAAAACTCACCTCAATATTTCCCGTACTTCCCCGGCAATATTCCGGTAACGATGCAACAACTGGAATACGGTTTTCGGAAATCGGTTTTTGGCGCCAATACCGGGCAGATTATAAAACCTTACTAGGTGTAGGGCCTTTCAACGACTGGTAGACCTATAAGGTTTTTGGGAAACCTTATAGGTCTGCGACATAACGCACCCACTGTCGACTGTCGACTCTCGACTGACGACTATTCCTTCACCACCTTCCCGCTCCCGCCGCCGCTCGTACGCCACACATACACCCCCGCAGGCACATCGCTGATGCTTACCTGCCACTGCTGCCCTGCGCCGGGCGCCAGCACAAGGCTGCGCAGCGCACGCCCGTACAGGTCGTACAGCACCCAGCGCGCCGGCGCCGACAGCGGCGCGCTGGCCGATATATTCAGGTAAGCATGCGCAGGATTGGGATACACCGACAGCGCAGGCAGCACCGGCAGCCAGGCCTCCCGCACGGGCACGGTGTAGCCCTCGCAAGGGCTGACGGGAGTGCCGATGGCGCCGAGCCGAAAGTCGGGAAGATTGGGGAATGTAGCCCCGTGATAGGTCGGCGTATGCAGGGCATGCTGCTCGAAATTGCAGGCTAAGCCGGGTTCGTTGGGGTTGTGGATGATGTGGATGACGCGACTATCATTGCCTGGGAAAACATAGATTTTGCAGTCAGGCCCCATAATACAACGACCAAAGTTTGTTGCAATCGGGTCTGCATAGCCATCATACTCAGCGACCCTGATTTGAGACGCTTCAATATCGTCCGAGAATAAATCCAGTTGATACAGATATTTTTGTGCTGAAATATACAGGTATTGCCCGCTGGGAGAAATCATGCAAGCACCTGCGAATAGATCAATATCTTCAAAATCCACATTAATTTGCTTATAATTACTTAATAAACCAGTGCTTCGATCAAAATCAAACATACGCACCTTATTATGAGGATTGAATCGGATATACTTTGTTCCATCAGGGCTAAATACACATTGCCCCCCTCCTTCTCCTTCAGGTGGAGTCGCATCGCCCAAGGTTTGAATATTGCTTAGAGACAATCCTTCCGAAGAAAAAAGAAAGGTGAAGTATTTGTTATTACGACGGCCTGGACTTAACAGCCACCAGTCAATACCATTAGCATGTCGTACGGCTGTCATATCACCATATGCAAAAGTATCTTGTGTGAAGATGATATTTTTTTCTATAACCTTGCCTAATCCTTCATTCTGACTAATATCCACAATCGAATATAACAGCTGTCTAGTTAATACATCAAATGGATTGAACACATAAAAAATTCGCTTATGAAAGATATAGTACAAATTATCTGATCCGGGCATTGGCAATATGATAGAACTTTGGAAGCCTGAAGTATATCCCAAGGTCTCTACTCCACACTGAATATCAAATACCTCCCCACTATTCAATGAATCCCCGTTTTCCATCAACTCATGTGCACTGTTGGCGACAGTACAGCCATTGGTATAAAAAAGCAGTTGCCCTGAACTGTCGCATATGCTAGCGCAGTTGCCGCTGCCGAAATCGATATAACGATCCACCTTGCTTGCAACCACTGTATCTCCGTTAAAATCGATATTGATGCCACCAAAAATAGGGTTGGAAGAAAAACTGTCGTGGCCGCAAACCCACACGTAGTTTTCTTTCTGGGCAATAGATGAAACGGGTATGCACCACAACAGTGCAATTGATATGTAAATGGAACGCATGGTGTCGGAAAGAAAAAAACAGGGCGCTACTTGTCTGCACAAGAAGCACCCTGTATGTCATGAAAAAAGTTAGTGCATAATGACCACCTTACCGGAGTCTGATCTCTTTTCGGCGACCCAAACCTCCCAGGAGTATGCTCCCTGCGGTATATTGGATACAGGAATCACATAGGTGTTTTTCCCTTTGGTAAGAGACATGCTCAGTATGCTTTGTCCCATGGCATTGCGCAACACGAATCGTGTAGCATCGGGAGCCTTGGTACGCAATGTCAACTCTGTAGAAGCCGGGTTGGGCGCCACGGAGCAGCCACCCGAAGTTGTCATCGACCGGCTTCTTTCCTCCAGTTCGGGTTGTTCGCACAACAAAGCATCGTTGTAAAATACCGGCGTTTTCACCACGGCATCCAGCATGGCGCGCGCTATCAGTACGGCTTCGCCGCCTGCCAGCGGGCACTGGTTGGCTATGGCGGAGAGGGTGGCGCGTTCGGTGGAGTCGAGCGAAACATCGTAATACATAAAATTTTGTACAAACAGTTCGTTCACCGTTTTGGCATTGGCCTGAAATATGGTGGTATCGGGCAGCAGGTCGTTGACCAGGGTATTTTGAAATGTATTCATTGGGCTAAAATAGTTACTGCTGACCTAAATTTTCTATCCAATGTACAGAACCGGGCATTTTCAGGTGTGAAGCGGGCAGTAGATGTGGTAAATAATTTTACGAACCGAGACCTATAAGGTTTCAAAAAACCTTATAGGTCTGCTACTCACGCTTAAAACCTTTCCAACACGACCAACAACGCCTCCGACACCCTGCGAAGGGTCAAAAACAGGTGAAGTGACGTCTCGAACACGTAAAGAAACGTCTGCGAGACGTCAAAAAGGGTCAAAAACAGGTAACGCGTCGTCCCAGACACGTCAATTGACGTCCCAAACAGGCAAAGAGAGGTCTTCAAGACGTTAAAAAGGGTCAAAAACAGGTAACAAAACGGCTTCGACACCTCTATCTTCGCTCCCAAAACAACACCACCTATGCAATACCGTCGTTTTGGAAAAACGAACATCCCTGTCTCTGAAATCGGCTATGGCATGTGGGGCCTCGCCGGCTGGACGGGCAACGACCCCGCAGAAATACAACGCGCCCTCGACCGCTCGGTCGAACTGGGTGTTACTTTTTTCGATACCGCCTGGGGCTACGGCGCAGGTAAAAGCGAGCAGATTCTGGGCGATTTGCTGCGCACGCACCGCGACAAACGCTTGTATTTTGCCACCAAAATTCCACCCATGAATTTCAAGTGGCCCTCCCGCCCGGAGTATCTGTTAAAAGACTGTTTCCCGGTGAAACACATCGTGGAATACACCGAAAAAAGCCTGCGCAACCTGCGCGTCGAACAAATCGACCTCCAGCAGTTTCACGTGTGGAACGATGCCTGGCACGACCAGGACGAATGGAAATCGGCCATCGAAAAACTCACACGCGAAGGCAAGGTGGCGCACTGGGGCGTTTCCGTCAACCGCTGGGAACCCCAAAACGTGCTTCACACCCTTCGCACGGGAATGATCGACGCCGTACAGGTCATTTACAACATTTTCGATCAGGCGCCGGAAGATGAGTTGTTCCCCTTGTGCAAGGAATTAGACGTGGCGGTCATCGCCCGCGTACCTTTCGACGAGGGCTCGCTCACGGGCATGCTCACGCACGACACTACCTTTCCTGCCGACGACTGGCGTTCCACCTACTTCGTGCCCGAAAACCTGCATGCCAGCGTCGACCGCGCCGATGCGCTTCGGCCGCTGATACCCGCAGGCATGACGATGGCGGAAATGGCGCTTCGGTTTATCCTGAGCACGCCCGATTCGGCTACGATTATTCCCGGTATGCGCAGCGTGCGGCACGTGGAAGGCAATTGCGCGGCGTCGGATGGGAAAGGACTGCCCGCCGAGGTGATGGCGGCTTTGAAACAGCACCGCTGGGATCGGCAGCCGACTTCGTGGAGCCAGTAGTTTGGCTTTCCCCAAAAAATAGAAACACTATCTTTGCCCCAATTAGAAGTCCCAGCCATGCCCATCGTCACACTCACCACCGATTTCGGAACGCAGGATTACTACGCCGGCGCGCTCAAAGGCGCCTTGCTGCGCCGCAACCCCGACTTGCAGTTGGTAGATATTTCCCACCACATCGAGCCTTTTGACATTGTGCAGGGTGCTTTTGTGGTGCGCAACATCTGGCAAGAATTTCCGGAAGGCACCATCCACCTCATCGGCGTGCATTGTGTGTACAGCATGGGTTTCCGCTTTGTAGCGCTGCGGCACAAAGGGCATTATTTCCTGGCGCCCGACAACGGGTTGCTTACCTTGCTGTTCGATGAAATTGATCCGACCGATGTGCGCACCTTACCCACGGATGCTACCCGACATTTTGCCGTAAAAAACATCTATGCCGACGCCGTTGCCCATCTTACGAGCGACAAGCCCTTCGAAGCCTTGGGCGACTTCCCTGCTCCATTACTGCAACGCATTAGTATTCAGCCGGTTATCACGCCGGGCCGTATACGTGGCACCATCATCCACGTAGATAATTACGACAATGCAGTGGTGAATATTCGTCGTGATCTGTTTGAAAAAACGGCCGGCGACAAGCCGTTTTCCCTGTATTTCAAACGCAATGACCCCATTACCAAACTCTCCGACAACTATTGCGATGTGCCTGTAGGCGAGCAATTGTGCCTGTTCAACAGCGCCGGTTTTTTGGAAATTGCCGTGAATATGGGCCGCGCCGCCACGCTCCTGGGTTTGAAAGTGGAGGATGTGGTGGAGATTGTGGTGGAATGAGAGTCCTGAGTCGTAAGTCCTGAGTCCTAAGTCCGTAGAGTGTACCTGTAACTATGGGCGCCTCCTATAAATTAAAGCCAAGAGTTATAGGTACACTCTACGGACTTAGGACTCAGGACTTACGACTCAGGACTCTCATTCCACTTTCACCACCTCCCCTCTCATCGACACCCCATTTTCATTGATGGCCTCGATGCTGAAATAATAGGTTCGATCCTTTTCCATGCCTTTGTAGTAATAATCGTTGGCATCGTGCACCATGATACAGTTGTGCATCTTTTCTGGGTCGGTTCCGAAATAAATATTGTAGGCAAAGGCATTGTCCACCGGGCTCCATTTCAGCCAGGCCGAGCGCTTGTCGTGGCGGGTGCGCAGCACGAAAAACTGTTTGACCGCGTCCGGTTTGTCGCCCGCACCCAGTCCGAACACACGCAAGCCTGAAATGGCAAATTTTCCCGCCGCCATGTGCACATTTTCCAGTTTGAGGTAGCGGGTACGCACAGGCTGCGGCAGTTCCACGTAGTCGTGCGGCACATCGGTTTTATTGTTGCTTTTATCCACCAGCAGTTCCCATTTTCGGCCGTCGGCAGAGTGGTATATTTTGTACTGGTGATAAATGTCGGTTTGTTTGCCCAGCAGCCCGGCGTCCTGATCGGCGTAGTTGATCTGAATGGCGCGCACGGTACACTGGGCGCCCAGGTCGGTCTGAATCCATTCGCCCGGCGCCGCACTGGCGGCGCTCCAGTAGGTTTTGATGTTTTCGTCGACGGCGTTGTTGGCGTTGTAACTGCCGAAAGTAGACGACACCTGCACCGGTTTTTTGTAATTCAGCAGCATCCAGCCCGTGAAACGGCTTTTCAGGTGATCGGCAGGGCCATTGGGCAGGTAATGCGGGTAATCGCCAAACACCGTGTTGCAATACATCAAATCGCCGTCGAAGCCCGCCGGCCAGATGCCAATGCGGCGTTCGAAGTTGTTTTTTACCGACAACACGATGGTCGACACGTGCCAGTAGTTGTTCCATTTATCCTGAAACGTAGCGCCATGCCCGGCGCCGCGCGCAAAACCGCCGGGTTTGAACGACAGCGGGTCCGACTGCGGCGTGAAAGGCCCCAGCGGCGTGTCGCCTACCACCACGCCATCGGCATAGCCGCTGAATTCGGTGCCCGGCGCGCCGTATTGCAGGTAATATTTGTTGTTGTGTTTGGTCATCCAGGCGCCTTCAATGAAAGGATCGAGGAAGGTGTTGTCCATGTATTCGCCGAAGCGTTGCCAGCCGTACTGTTCCGGTTCGAGCAGGTACATTTCCTTGCGGTAACCCATGGGTTGCAGGGTTTTTCGATTCAGTTCGATGCCGTACAGCGGGTAGGTGTTGCTGCTGCCGTTGTACATGTAAAAACGGCCGTCGTCGTCGAGGAAAAAAGCGGGGTCCCAGCCGCCCATATCGAAGGCTGGCACGGCTTCCGACCACTCGTTGGCCTTGGGGTTGGTGCTCATCCAGATCGGAAAATCGCGGCCATAGGTGGAGCCGAACACCAGCATGGTATCTCCCACGACGCACACTGCGGGGGCGCATAAATCGTCGTACACCTTGTGCTGGGGTTTCAGGAAATGCCGGGCAATAAACGTCCAGTGCAGCATGTCGCCGCTCCACCAGTATCCCCACTGGTTGGTAGAAAACAGGTAGTAATCGCCTTTGTAGGTCACGATAACCGGATCGGCCGTGGCCCGGTGCCTGCCCCATTCACTGAAATTGGGGATGGGCGTAAAGCCATAGTCGATGTTGACAGGGTTGCAATAAGTCGTTTGCTGTTGCGCCTGCAAAAGGCCCCAACCGCAAAGCAGGACAGACAAAAGGAAGTATTTCACGATGGATAGAATCTACAACTTCTGATTTTTTTGCTCCAGCCAGGCATCCACGCTCCATTTACCGCTACCACCCGACCAGAACAACACACCCAGCAGCACAAACATGAACGGATGCTGGTCTTCATACCACACCTTGCCGTGGCCCATGCCAAAAGCGATCAAGAGCATGGTCAGGATAAGCGGCAATACGGCAAAACGAGTGCCCAGACCAATCATCAGGCAGGCGCCGCTGACTAATTCTGCACCTTTCCCCAGGTATGCCAGGGTTGCAGGCGCCGGAAAATGCAACTCGGTGAGCCATTTGCCATTGTCGGCCATAATCGTCGGGTTCAATACTTCCCAACCATGTAGCAGCATAAAAAATCCGGTAATGATGCGTAGCAAGGCATATACCGTTTCAAAATTTTTCAGGGGACGAGTAGAAAGCCAATTGTTCATAAAGGCGAATGTACTTGAATTTACAATTCATGCAGCATTTTCCACAGTTCATGTCATGGGCGTTTTACGGCGACGGGGGTATTGACTACATTTGTTTCAAGGAAAACGCAATGGAACAACTCAACGACAAATGGCTGCGCCTTCTTGGCATCCCGCTCTCGGTGGCAATGCTGTTGCTGGCTGAAATGCCGTTTTTCTTTCCCGGTCGTTGGGATCTTCTCTGGAAATACATGCTCATCAGCATCATTTGTACGGGGCTGATTTGGGAGGCTTCGAGGTACATTCTGATCCGCATCCGCCGGCTATACCCCGGGCTGGAGCATACCACGGCCCGCGTGGCCTGGATGCTGACGGGGTTTGCCATGGTGGCCGGCATGGGCCAGTTCGTCATGCAGGTGCTTATTCATGAGTTTGACATCGCACCGGCGCCGGTTCTTACTTTTCGGGTGTGGTTGATCAATTTTTCCATTTCCATGTTTTTCATCGTCCTGATCGGGGGCATTTACGAGGCCATTTATTTTTTCGGGCATTACAAACTGGCCCTGCAACGCACTGAATTGCTCAAAAAAGAGCAGGCGCGCCAACACCTGGAAGCCCTGAAAAACAGGGTAAATCCACATTTTCTGTTCAATTGCTTGACGACGTTGTCGGCCCTGATCGGAGAAGACGCCCGCCGTGCCGAACGATTTGTCGACGAACTTTCCAAAGTGTACCGTTACCTCTTGCGCGCCAACCGGCAGTTGCAGGTACCCCTCGCCGATGAACTGGCATTTTCGGAATCCTACACCTACCTGCTCATCACGCGGCTGGGCGCTGCATTTGATGTTCATACAAAGGTGGATGCACAATACCTGGAACAAAAACTGCCGCCGCTGATTCTTCAAAACCTGCTCGACTACCTGATTCGCACACAAACCATCAGCCCGGAAAAGCCGCTGCTGGTGGATATTTCTGCTAATGAAAACGCGCTTGTCCTGACAGCGCCCTATCAGCCGAAAACCGTGTGGGTCGATTCCGGCAACCTGGATTGGGCAGCCATCGCCAGCGCCTATGAGCAGCAAAGCGGCCGACAAGCGGTGCAGGCAGTGGTGGACAACCGGCTGCATTTTCGTTTACCATTTATGCAGGAAATCGAAGCAGCGGCATGAAAAACACACGCAAACCTTTTTTCCAATTCAGTGAATGGTGGGTGGAAGTGTTCTCCATCCCGCCTCTTTTTGTGGCAGCCATGAACGGCTTGTACGGGAGTTTTTACTGGAGTTCGGCCGCGCGCTTCTGGATGATTACCATTCCGTGGCTGCTGAGCAGCATGCTGGTGCCTGTTTTGTGCCACCGCGTGCGCAATGCTACACTGATCCGTTTTCCGGAACTGCACCAATGGAAAAAAAGGGTGGCCTACAGCATGTTGGGCTATGGCCTGACCGTCGTGACGATCATGACGCTTACCTACCACTTGATGAGTTATTTGCCTTACCCGGAAATGGCTTTTTCCTGGAAAAAATGGTACGTACTGATGCTGCTGTGCGCCATGTCGGTGATGATCGGTACTACTGCATACGAAGGAATCACCTATTTCCAAAAATGGCGGGCTGCGCTAACCGAAGCCGAAACGCTGGAAAAACTCCAGTTGGAAAGCCAGTTTCAGTCCTTGCAAAGCCAGTTGAACCCGCATTTTCTGTTCAACAGCCTCAATGTGTTGTCGTCGCTGATCATGGAAAACCCGCGCAAAGCCGAGGATTTTGTCGACGAACTTTCCAATGTATATCGCTATCTGCTGCGCGCCAATGAACAGGAACTCGCCCGGGTGGAAGACGAACTGCGTTTTATCCGATCCTTTTTTCACCTGCTGAAAACGAGACACGATTCCGGCATTGATCTGAAAATAGAGGTTGATTCGGCATATTTCGACCGAAAACTACCCGCTCTGACTTTGCAAATTTTGCTTGAAAATGCAGTGAAACACAATGAAATCAGCCCCGACAAGCCCTTGCTTATCCGTATTCAGGCCAATGATGCCCACTTGCGCGTAAGCAACAACCTGCAACGAAAAAATGCGCGTTTACTATCAAACCGCATCGGCCTCGATAACTTGCGCGAACGCTACCACCTGCTCGATCAGCCCGGATTTGAAGTGCTGGACGATGGGAGGACGTTCGCCGTCGTACTTCCTTATATAGAGAGTGAGAGCGTGAGAGTGTGAGAGATGTGAGAGCGTGAGAGTGTGAGAGTGTGAGAGATGTGAGAGTTCGTAGAGTACACCGCTCTGCGCCATAAAATTTTAGAGTGAAAAGGTGTACTCTACGAACTCTCACATCTCTCACACTCTCACACTCTCACGCTCTCACATCTCTCACATCTCTCACTCTCTCACATCTCTCACTCTCTCACATCTCTCACATCTCTCACTCTCTATCATGCGTACATTCCTCGTTGAAGACGAACCCCTTGCCGTAAAAAAACTGATTCGGCTGCTGGAAGAAGTAGATCCTTCCATTGAAATCCTCGGAACGGCAGGCAGTATCCGCGGCGCTGTGGAGTGGCTCGAAAAGAATCCGGCGCCCGACCTGATTTTTTTGGACATAGAACTGTCGGACGGGCAGAGTTTTGAGATTTTTCAACGCACAGAGGTGAAAAGTCCGGTCATATTCGTCACATCCTACGACGAGTATGCGCTCCAGGCGTTCCGGGTCAACAGTGTCGACTACCTTCTCAAACCCGTACAACGCGACGATCTGTCGCGGGCGCTGGGCAAGTACAAGGAGATGAAAACCCGCTTTGCGGGCGACACTTCCGCTGCGCCGCAATTGGACAAACTGCTCGATTTGCTGCGTGCACAGGCCGAGCCTGCGCAGGCTTACCGCCGCCGTTTTCTGGTAAAACACGCGCAGCGCTATGTATCGGTGGAAGTCTCCGATATTGCCTATTTCTGGTCGGAAGGAAGGGTCAATTTTTTCAAAACCCTTGCCGGACAGCGTTACATCGTGGAATACACCATGGACGAACTGGAAGCCGCACTTGATCCGCGCGACTGGTTTCGCATCAGTCGGCAGTACATTTTGAGTGTGTCCAGCGTAAGCCAGATACACCCCTATTTCGGCAACCGCCTGAAACTGCACCTGAAACCCGAAGAGCCACAGGAAGCCACCGTGAGCCGCGAGAAAGTGAATGACTTTAAAGTGTGGCTGGGAAAATGATTCGGCAGGCCGTTTCTACATTTCATCTCTCCAAAACAGCAGTTCATGTACATCATGTTGGCAGCAGCGAATAAAGCGCCCCACCTTTGTTTCATCAAATGACAACAAACAAATCACTACTGCCCCGACAGCCAATATGTCAACAACAGCCATGAAATACACCATCCTCGGCGGCGGAATAGCCGGACTTACCACAGCCATTGCCCTGCGCGGCATCGGGATACAGGCACAGGTATTCGAATCTGCGGCCGACATCAAACCGGTTGGCGCCGGACTGCTGCTGGCTGCCAATGCAGTTCAGGCCTATGAACGGCTCGGTATCGCCGATCGAGTGGTTCACCGCGGGCATGCACTGCCTACTTTCGCCATCCTCGACCGAGAGGGCCGAACCCTCAGCAGCGCCGATGCCACGGCCATCAGCCGAAAATACGGCCTTCACAATTTTGCCATTCACCGGGCAGCCTTGCATGATTCCCTGCTGGCCGAACTCGACCCTGCCCAGATTTTTACCGGAAAAAAAGCCATCAAAACGGAGCAAAAGGGCGACAAAACCCTTGTTCATTTTCAGGATGGCTCGACGGAAGTGACAGATTGTCTGATTGTGGCCGATGGTATTCACTCGACTATCCGGCGGCAGTTTCTGCCCGATGCAGCGCCGCGGTATGCGGGCTATACCTGCTGGAGAGCCGTTGTCGAAGCCCGGGACTTGTCGCTGAGCGCCGCCACTGAAACCTGGGGGAATGGTTGCCGCTTCGGAATTGTGCCGCTGCCCGAAGGCAAGGTGTACTGGTTTGCTTGTTTGAATGCGCCAGCCAACGACCCGAGCATGAAAGCATATACTGTGCAGGATTTGATGAAGCATTTTGGCGATTTTCATGCACCAATTCCCCAATTATTATCAAAAACCAGCGATCAAGACCTGATATGGAATGATATCATCGATCTCAAACCCATCCCGCAGTTTGCATTCGGCCGGGTATTGCTGATCGGCGACGCGGGCCACGCCACCACGCCCAACATGGGTCAGGGCGCCTGCCAGGCCATTGAAGACGCGGTTGTACTGGCCGACGAACTGTCGAAAAATACTACCCCGGAAGCCGCTTTTCAAGCCTTTGAACGCCGGCGTATGCCACGCACCCGATACATCGTGGAGCAGTCATTTTCGCTTGGCAAAATAGCGCAACTGCAAAACCCTTTTTTGGCCACCGTTCGCAACACCCTGTTCCGGCTTTTGCCCGACAGTTTGAACGAACGGCAGATGCGAAAACTGTTTGAAGTAGACTTCTGAGAAAGACTTTTCTTCTTTTATTTTTCACCTTTCGTAGACTGGTTTCGGCCATTCGTAGATGGCCATGCATCCTTTGTGCACTTTCACCCGTCTAGTGCCTGCTGTCGGAAGTTGATTTGCTTCCGGGCATCTAAAACCTTACAACTCACAATGAAACGATTGTTCAAAATCCTCTTGTACGCCCTGGGCGTAGTAGTCCTGTTCGTAGGCATTTTTGCCCTGTACATCCAAATGAAAGGTATCCCACACTACCCTGTTGAGATGACCGAAGCCATTAAAACCATGCAGGTCCCACGCGATTCGGCGCATGTGGCAGAAGGCAAACGTATCAGCAGTATGCTGTGTCGCGAGTGCCACTACTCTTCAGAAACCCAAAAACTCACGGGCTCTTATCGCTCCGACATTCCGAAGGAATTTGGCGATGTGTACTCGCTGAATATCACGCACGACCCCACGCATGGTATCGGTAACTGGACCGACGGCGAACTGTACTATTTCCTGCGCACAGGCATTCGTCCGCAAACGGGCGCATACGTGCCGCCGTTTATGCCGAAATTCCCGCGTATGTCGGACGAAGACCTGAAATCCGTGATCGCATGGCTACGCTCCTCCGATCCCGAACTGGCGGCTGATTCGCATGAGTTCCCGCCGAACAAGTCCAATTTCCTGGTCAAATTGCTGGCCAATGTGGCATTCAAACCGCTGCCGCTCCCTGCGCAACCCATCATTGAGCCCGATTCCAGCAATCCTGCGGCCCTGGGCAAATACGTGGCCAATGGTATGATCGGTTGTTTCGCCTGCCACAGCGCCGACCTGAAAACACTCAACGACCTCGATCCCGAAAAAACACCCGGCTATTATGGCGGCGGCACTGCCATGCTAGATATGGACGGCGTGACGGAAGTGGTTACGGCCAACATTACCATGGACAAGGAAACAGGTATCGGCAACTGGACGGAACAACAGTTTGTAGAGGCCGTTCGGTTTGGTAAAAAACCTGGTGGCGGACTGCTCCACTATCCAATGACGCCACACTCCGCACTGAGCGACTCCGAGGTAAAAGCCGTATATGCTTACCTGAAAACGGTGCCGGTTATTCAACACAAAATCGAGCGCTACGAGGAAAAAGGCATGACTTCAAAAAGCCAATAATTCACGACTCCAACCTGAACACAAAAACATGAAAACAATAAAAATGGAAACAAAAACAGCCCGAACAGTTGAAAATCCTGACATCGGAGACCGCGCAACTTTTGTAGAAACCGCGGAAGAAACCAATGGAACCCGCACCCTCATTCACATAGAACTGGTACCCAAAGGAGGCAACGCCTTGCACATACACACCGCCTTTGATGAAACCTTTACCGCCATGGAAGGGGTGCTGGGGGTGCAACTGGAAGATCAAATTCTGTACCTGCACCCCGGCGAACGCGCCACGGTGAAAATCGGCCAAAAACACCGTTTTTTTAACCCCTCTGATACCGAAACCATTCAATTTTCTGTACTGCTGGAGCCCGGTAGCAGCAATTTTGAAATGGCCATCCAGGTGGTATACGGCCTCAGCAGAGACGGCCTGACCCGCAATGGTATTCCCAAAAATCTGTATCACCTTGCACTGGTAGGCGTATGGAGCGACACCCACCTGCCGGGAATTGTGGGCTGGTTTGGCCCCGTTTTCCGCTGGCTTGCAGCCCGCGCCGTCCGCAAAGGCATCGATCGTGAACTGAAGTACCGCTACTGCAAATTCTGACCCCCTCAACCCCACTCAACTCTCAACCCCTCTCAACTCTCAACCCCTCTCAACCTCCCTCACAATTATCTAACAACCAAGCCATTGGAGGAACCGACGTTCCGACCAACGCAACATTTCATCACATCACCCAATTTAAATTCTAATTAAGCAATGAAAAACATCATTTCGAAATCCAGCCTTTCTGCCATCCTGTTTGCGATGATCCTGATGCCTGCCTTCATGAGTTGCAAAAAAGACCCGAAACCCACCCTGCGCGATGAAGTGGTGGGCGACTGGAAAATCAAATCCTTTACCGTCGACGGTGTCGAGTTGAAAGGTTCGCTGGTGCTCGCCTCCAAAATGGAATTCGACGCTTACACGGGCTCCAACGGCGACTTTGAGTGGTCGGTAAACTACACCGACGGTTCTTCTGAAATCATCAGCGGTGACTACACGGTCGACGTAGAGGACAAAGAAATTGAACTGGAAAACGAGGAAGGCCAACAACTGAAATTCGATCTGGAAATCGTTGGCGACAAACTCGAAATGACGGGTATCATCGACGGCGAGCGCTACGAACTGGAAGCCGACAGAGATTAACATTATGAAGGCCGTCTTAGAGCGCCCACAGCAGGATGGGAGAGCGGATGAAACGGATTAACACGGATTTTTTCAAAAAATCAATTTTGAAAACAGGTCTACACTACGCTTTGTGTCCATTGTGTTTGAATAAAAACACGGATAGCACAAGAAACACAACGTGTAGTGTAAGGCCTAACCCAATTCACTAACAATGGAAACACTCCAATTTTTACTTGCATCGGTTATGATTGCCGTCATTATTCTGGCTGTACGCACAGCCTTGCGTGGCCTGAAAGTTTACCGCCAAATGAAATAACCCTATTATGAAAAAAATGAAATTCTTAACCCTCCTCATAGCAGTATTGGCAGTCACTCACCTGCGTGCACAGCAGGTGAGCACTGCCGATATGGTGGCCTTGTTGAATAAGGTGCCACCTCCTGCCTCCCAACTGAACTGCGCCCTGAAAAACGCCTCAGCCCAACCATACCAAACCTGGCTTGAAAAAATTGAAAAAGCGGGGGAAGAAAACCAGCGCTATCAAATGGCGTTTTACCAGAAAAATCCCATGGGCGTGCAGCCTGCCTCCAAACCGGCGTCCAGAGTAAGTGCAGAACAGCAGTCGGCTATGAACGCCGCCACGTCCGAATTCACCCAAAAAATGCTTTCCGATCCCGCTTTTGCCCAAAAGTTTGCTGCCATGAGCGAACAGGAGCAACAAACTTATCTGGCAGAAATGCTGGCCGACAAAGGTATTCGACCCGCCACCGGAGCGCCCAATGTAGAAACGGCGCCTGTGCCCGGTACCGATGTCGAATGGGCTGAAATGTGCACGACGTATACACAATCGGCTACCAACCTCGATCGATGGCAAACGCAAACGGCCATACAGCAACGCTATGAACAAAAGCACCAGGAAGTGCGCGATTGGGAACAACAGGCCATCGACCGCCTGCCGATGTTTTCCTATGGAGAATATGGCCACGACCACGACCCCGAACAGGTCAAAGCCGTACGAAAACAGGCATCTGAAAAACACCTGGCCCTCGCCAATGCCATGCTGAATGAACTGACGCCTTTATGTATGGCCTATCGCAAAGACGCCCAAAAACGAATGGCAGCGCTCACCGAGGCGTTCAAAAAAGTCGGCCACGGTGAAAAATACAATTTCGGCGTGCACTATCCGACGGTGTCCGGTGCGCAATCCATGATGTTTCAAGAAGTGTACAATCTCCTGAAAAATGAAATATCGCTGATGGAAAGCGCGGCACAGTGGTGTGGGGAATGATGAATGATGAATGATGAATTTTACGACATCTGTACATGAACAATCGGCTCGATACAGGTCAATTCTTGCTACTAAAAGCGAAAACAGACATGATCTAACTTCATAGGCCAAAATATTCATCATTCATCATTCATCATTCATCATTCCCTTCTATTTATCCCGCAGTTCCCGCCGCAATATCTTGCCCACATTGGTTTTGGGCAATTCGGTGCGGAACTGCACTTTTTTCGGCACTTTATAGCCCGTCAGGTTGGCGCGGCAGTGCGCGATCACTTCCTCTTCGGTCAGAGACGGGTCTTTTTTTACAATAAACACCTGCACGACTTCGCCCGACTTTTCATCGGGCAGTCCCAGCGCGGCCGATTCCAGCACTTTCGGGTGCAGGGCCAGTACGTCCTCAATTTCATTCGGGTACACATTGAACCCGGAAACGAGAATCATGTCTTTTTTGCGGTCTACGATCTGGAAAAAGCCGTCGGGGTGCATGAAACCCATGTCGCCGGTACACAGCCAGCCGTCTTTGATGGTATCGGCAGTGGCTTCGGGGCGTTGCCAGTAGCCTTTCATGACCTGCGGGCCTTTGGCCTGAATTTCACCTACATTTTCGGGGCCGGGAGGCAGCACATTGCCCTGTTCGTCGGCGATCCGCAGATCAGTAGAGGGCACCGGCATTCCGATAGTACCCAGTCGCATGGTATCATTCACCGGGTTGACCGTCAGCACCGGGCTGCTTTCGGTCATGCCATAACCTTCCGTGAGTTGGCAGCCTGTCACCTGTTGCCAGCGTTCGGCCACGGCGCGTTGTACGGCCATACCGCCGCCCACGGTGGCTTTCAGGTTGCTGAAATCGAGCGTGCTGAATTGCGGGTGGTTGAGCAGTCCGTTGAACAAGGTATTTACTCCGGTAACGATGCTGGGTTGGTGCGTGCGCCATTCCTTGATGAGTGCAGGCAGGTCGCGGGCGTTGACGATGAGGATATTTTTACCACCGCACAGCATAAATGCCAGACAGTTGACGGTAAAAGCAAAAATGTGGTAAAGCGGCAAGGGGCACAGGGCCACTACTTCTCCTTCGGCCAGTACCGGAGAGAGCCAGGCTTTGATCTGGAGCATGTTGGCTACCAGGTTGCGGTTGGTCAGCATGGCACCTTTCGACACGCCGGTGGTGCCGCCGGTGTATTGCAGGGCGATGGTGTCGTCGGGGCCCGTCTGGAAGGGTTTGATGGTAAATTTTTTGCCCTGCCTCAGTGCTTCTTTGAAAGAAACGGTATTGGGCAGGCTGAATTTGGGTACCATTTTCCGGATATGGCGCACCACGAAATTGACGATCACGCCTTTCAGCCCCAGCATTTCACCCACACTCGTCAGAATAACGGTTTTGATTTCCGTTTCTCCAATAATCTGCTGGAGGTTGTACGCAAAGTTTTCGGCAATAATGACGGCTTTGGCCCCGGAGTCGGTGAACTGGTGTTTCATTTCCCTCGGCGTGTACAAGGGGTTGGTATTCACCAGAATGAGGCCGGCGCGCAGGCATCCGAACAGGGCAATCGGATATTGCATGGTATTGGGCATCATCAGCGCAATGCGGTCGCCAGGCTCAAGTCCGCGCGAGTGCAAATACGCGGCAAACTGGTTGCTGAGTTTATCTACCTCGCCAAAAGTCATTGTTTTCCCCATAAATACAAACGCAGGCAGGTCGTTGTATTTCTTAAAACACTCTTCGAGCATATCGAGGAGACGCGGGTATTGGGCAGGTTCAATATTAACCGGCACGCCGGCGGGGTAATGTTGCAGCCAGGGCTTTTCCATAAAATGATAGAGTCTAATTCGGTTGAACTTGTAAACAGCAAATGCATCGAAGGGTTTGGGCCGACAAAATATCTACAGGCCTTAGCCATGCTATTCCGCGTAAATATCCTGTATCGGGCAGCAAATTCCATAATTCTTCCTGAAAAAATCTGGCTAAAACGCACCTGCGCACTATGTTTGTTGCCAGAAAAGAGTGCCAAACCATGTCGAAAAAGAAAAAAACAGCCCCTGCTGCCGCCCCGCGTACCCCTTCAACTGCTGCAAGCGCATTGCCTGGCATTTCCATAAAAACCGGACTGCTGGTATGTCTGCTGCTGACTTTTCTGGTGTTTGCCAACACGCTGGGAGCAGGTTTTGTCAATTGGGACGACCACGGCTATCTGTGGCTCAATCCACTGGTGCAACCACTTTCCGGGCAGGCTATTTCCGCCATGTTTACCGGCCATACTTGTGGCAACTACTCGCCGCTGGTGGTATTCACCTACTGTGTAGAGCACGCATTCGATCCGGTGGTGCAGCCAGGCATGCAGGTAGCCGATAATTTCCGTCCCTTTCTGTACCACCTCAACAACGTGTTGCTACATGTGGCTACCACGGCCGCCGCGTATTTCCTGTTTCGCGCTATCGGACTGCGCAGTTGGGGCTTGGTGCTGGCCACAGCCCTGTTCGGTATTCACCCTATGCGCGTAGAAAGTGTGGCTTGGGTGACCGAACGCAAGGACGTGCTGTACGGTGTTTTTTACCTTTTGGCCTTGCTGACGTACTGGAAATACATCCAGCAATCGGAACAAAAAACAAAATGGTATCTGCTTACCCTGGGGCTGGGTTTGCTGTCACTGTTTTCTAAAATCCAGGCGGTTTCCCTGCCATTGTCGATGCTGACACTGGACTACCTGGCTGGTCGCGATTTGAAAAAAATATCCGTTTGGGTCGAAAAAGCGCCATTTTTTGCCCTTTCGCTGGTATTTGGCCTGGTAGGCCTGCATTTTCTTGACGTGGCAGAGGGCCTGAAAGACACCGGCTATCCAGTGCTTGATCGCTTCTTTTTTGCCACCTGGTCCTTGTTCATGTATCTGGTTAAATTTGTAGCGCCGACGGGATTGTCCGCCTACTACCCGTATCCGAAAGTGGGCCACATTCCTGCCACTTACTACATAGCACCGCTGGCACTGGCTGCTGTTGTCTGGTGGGTAGCGCGCAGTATGCGAAATGGGCGTGTAATTGCCTTCGGGTTTCTGTTTTTTTTGGTGAATATCATGTTCGTGCTGCAATTCAAAGGCGCGGGCAAGGCGTTTATGGCCGATCGTTTTACCTACATTCCCTATTTCGGACTGTTGTTTATCGTCGGGCATTATTTCACCCATTTGCTTGAAAAACCTTCGGGAAAAGGCTGGATTTGGGCAGCAGGAGCGGTAACGGTTTTGTTCGCAGCGCTCACTTTTATGCAAAACCGCCACTGGCAAAACAGCCCTGCCCTGTGGGAAAATGTAACGGCTAAATTTCCGCAGGACGCGCTTTCCTGGACCAACAAAGGGCTTGCCTATTTTGATGTGAACAACTACGAAAAAGCCATTCAGTGCTATGAGCAGGCATTAAAAATAGACCCGACCACCTACGACGCTGCACACAACCTCGGCGTTACGTACAACAAAATGAAACGCTATCCGGAAGCCGTTCAGGCATTCGGGAAGGCTACCCAGATCAAGCCGGAAAGCCCGGAAGCATGGTGGGGCCGTGCCCAAACGCGCACCAAAATCAACGATTATGCAGCCGCTATTACCGATTTTGAAAAAGGTATCAGCCTGGGCATGAAACGGCCCACGCATGAACGCAATGCCGCGTTGGCCGGCGCCTATGCAGGCAATCGGCAGTTCGACAAGGCCATCCAACTGTTTGATGCAGCCATCCAAGAGCAGCCGTTGGCCGACTATTTCTACCAAAAAGGTAATGCGCTGGCGGGCATGGGCAATATGCCCGGCGCCATCGAACAATACGACCTCGCATTACAAAAAGACCCCAAACTCACCGAAGCGCTCAACAACAAAGGCAACGCTTTTGCTGCCCAGGGCCGTTTTCCGGAAGCCATCGCTGCTTTCGGGCAGGCTATCAGCATCAAACCCGATGCCTCCGATGTGTATTTCAACCGGGGTATGGCCCGCCGCGCCGCAGGCGACCAGGCCGGCGCCTGTGCCGACTGGCAAAAATCGCTGGGCATGGGTTATGGGCAGGCGCAGGTGGTGTTGCAGCAATACTGCCGTTAGTTATTGGTTATTAAGTTATTGGTTATTAGCGCGGGTAAGGGGTGATGGGTTTTTCAGGCTGGCGGCTCGGGAAAGGTTGAGAAGTTGAGGGGTTGAGAAGTTGAGGGGTTGAGAAGTTGAGGGGTTGAGAAGTTGAGGGGTTGAGAAGTTGAGGGGTTGAGAAGTTGAGGGGTTGAAAGGTTGAGATTTAGCCACTCACATGATGCAAAAAAACCTCTTATGCTACTGAGTGCAGAATCTCAACCTTTCAACCCCTCAACCTTTCAACCCCTCAACTTCTCAACCCCTCAACTTCTCAACCCCTCAACTTCTCAACCTTTCCCGAGCCGCCAGCCTGAAAAACCCATCACCCCTTACCCGCGCTAATAACCAATAACTTAATAACCGATAACTATTTCAGTCTCGCCACCATAATTCCCGTCTGCCCTTTCTGGCTGATGACGTAGGTGGACAAGGGTTGTTTGGAAACAATTACCCGGTGAGAAAGGGAGGAGGCGTGCATGAGGTGGGTGCGGCCGTTGATTTTCACGGCAAAGCCCTGGTGCGCAATATCCAGATCGCCTTTGGCGGAAGTGAGCGACACAATATCACCTTCCTGAATCAGGTGTTCCATTTGGGCGATACGGTTCTGTGGTATAAAGTACCACTTGTGCGCATTGAGCCGCTGTTCGGCGGCTTGCAGATCGCGTAGGGCTTTCGGGTCTTTTATTTTGGGAAATTTGGCAGGCCGTGCAGAAATGTACCCGATGGTTTTGCGGTACGGAATACCGCCCATTTTCTGGGTAAGGTCTTCCAGAATGCCATTTTTTTCGGCCTGCAACAACCAGCCGGTGAAATAGTGAATCCGCGAACCATATCCATTGATATGACCACCCCAGTAGCGCAGTTTTTGCAGATGCTCCTGGTAATCTTCAAAATCGCCCTGCTCCGTTTGGGCAATAGCCAGGCTGTTTTCCACAAAAGTCCAGCAATCGAGTTCGCGCAGGTTGACGGTCAGCAATTCTTCCTGATAAGAATCCAGACGTCCTTTTACATATGGCGCACCCAAAAACGAGCGTGCAATAGCCAGCGTACGCGCAGCAATAGGTGCATGATCGACCGCAATCTTTTGTTTTTCCTGAAAAATCACGGAATCCCGATCGGATTTGATGACCAGCGGGCCGCCCTTCATCAGGTCCGACAGGTCAGTAGTCGGCGGCAAGGGGATCATGCCGCTGAGCAGAAAACAGAGTAGAAAACCAAATGATCTCATAATATAAGTCGTAAGTCCTGAGTCCTGAGTCCTGAGTCCTGAGTCCTGAGTCCGTAGAGTACACCTGATTACCCTTGACTTAAGTTATTAGTAAAAGACAAGGGTAATCAGGTGTACTCTACGGACTCAGGACTCAGGACTTACGACTCAGGACTCTTAAAAAAGAATCCCTGCTAATGCAGCAGACAAATAACTTGCCAAAGTACCCGCAATCAGCGCCCGGAAACCCAGGCGCGCCAGGTCTTCACGGCGGCTTGGCTCCAGGGCTGAAATGCCGCCGATCTGAATACCTACCGAACCGAAGTTGGCAAAACCGCACAAGGCAAAACTCACGATTGCGATGGTTTTGGGAGAGAGAGTGGCTTGATCGATAAAAGGTTTCAATTGCAGGTAGGCCACAAATTCGTTGGCCACCAGTTTGGTGCCCATCAGTGCGCCTGCCTGCGGGGCTTCATGCCAGGGCACACCCATCGTCCAGGCGAAGGCTGCAAAAAGGCCGCCAAGAATGGTATTCAGACCAAATTCCGGATGACCGGCCAGGCCGCCGAGGGCTCCAAGAATGTAATTGATCAGCGCGATCAGTGCCAGAAAACCCACGAGCATGGCCAGTACATTGAGGCCCACTTTCAGGCCGTCGGAGCAGCCGGCGGAAATGGCATCCACGATATTGGAGTGTTGCTTGCCCACTTTGAGTTTCACACTTCCCTGTGTTTCAGGCTCTTCCGTTTCAGGGTGCATGATTTTGGCAATGGCCAGCGCGCCCGGCGCCGCCATGATACTGGCCGCAATCAGGTACTCGGCTTTTACACCAAACAGGATATACGTAGCCATCACACCGCCTGCGATACAGGCAAAACTGCCGGTCATGGATGCCATGAGTTCCGATTTGGTCATACCTTTCAGGTAAGGTTTGATCATGATCTGCGCCTCTACCTGTCCCACAAATGCGCTGGAAATATTGCTCAATGCTTCGGCGCCGCTCACTTTCATGAAGTAGTTCATGCCCTTGGCAAGTTTTTCCACGATCCACTGCATGAGTCCGATGTGGTAGAAAATATTGACCAGACAGGCTACAAAAATGATGGTAGGAATAATGCGGAAGAAAAAGATAAAACTGTTTTCCGGGCCGAAGTACTGTCCGAGTTTGGGGCTGTCGGCCAGGATGCCGAATACGAATTTGGCCCCCTCGTCGGAAAAACTCAGCACCTTGGTAACGGCTTTTCCCAGCCATTCGAAAATGGATTTGCCCACCGGCGTTTTCAAAATGAACACCGCCAGAAGCGCTTGTATGAGCAAGCCCATACCGACAGTCCGGTAATTGATTTTCTTGCGGTTATTTGATAACAAATAAGCCGTACCTAAAATGAGCACAATACCCAGGATACCGATCAGTCGCTCCATGTTTTGGACAGAAAAGTGAAAAGTGTGAAAAACGTTTGCGTGGAGTTTGCAGACGAACCTATTTGAAAATATTTACAACTTACTGAAAATCAATTTTTTAAGAAAAAACTGATCGAGTAAATAATTCTAAACACGTTCGTTTTGCAGTTCAATTGCAGCCGAAATGTACGCTTCACGTTCGGTTCTCAAAAATTTCTGACGCGAAAGCCTAATTTTGCTGCGTTTTTTTCCATTCGGTATTTTTGCATTTCGGGTAAGTGATCCAAGCCTTGCCCCTGCATCAAGCCGCAAACTCATACACACCTGATCGGCATGAAACCATTCGTAATCGGCATCTGCGGCGGCAGCGGCAGCGGAAAAACGACCTTCATCAAAAGGTTGCGCGAGCGCTTCAACACCACGGAAGTCTGCATTGTGTCGCAAGACGATTATTACCTACCCCGCGACCAGCAGCACAAGGACCACAACGACGAGTACAACTTCGACCTGCCCAAGTCGTTCGATAAAAAGAAATTCCGCAGCGACCTGCAAAAACTGATGCACGGACAAACCGTTACCATCGAGGAATACACCTTCAACAACCCCAATGCGAAACCAAAATTATTGGTGTTCGAACCTGCTCCGATTATCATCATCGAGGGTTTGTTTGTTTTCCACTATAAAAAAATTGCTCCCCTGCTCGACCTCAAGGTTTTTATCAATGCCAAGGAAAACCTGAAAGTCATCCGCCGCATCCACCGCGACCAGGTGGAGCGCGGCTACCCGATCGAAGATGTGTTGTACAAATATGAACACCATGTGCTGCCTTCCTTCGAGCGTTTCATCCAGCCCTACAAGGAAGAGGCCGATATTGTGGTGAACAACAACTACGATCTGGAACGTGGCCTGCAGGTGGTGGAAGGATTCCTTCGCAGTAGATTATCAGTTATCAGTTAACTGTTATCGGGGAAAAGGGCGCCATCTGTGGTTATGTATGGGTAGCCAAACACCTGAATACTCCTTCGCTTCCTGCCCGAGTTATCAAGAAATGGCAGCAATGTACCCCAACCACCCTGATAACCAATAACCAATAACTGATAACTAAAATGGAGGACTGGCAACTCGATTTCGAATGGCTTCAGGTACAACACAAAATAAAAGAAGCCATGCAGCGGGAAACACTTCCCGATCTGAATACCGTGCTGTTCCTGATCGGAATTCAGGAATTGGGGCGCTGGAAAAAAAGTTTTACCAAAGAGGAAAAGCAGGACCTGATGCACATCGGCGTGTGCAGGCTGCTGGAAGGAGAAGGTTTTTTTGAATTTGTCGGCCGCGACGAAGACGGCTGGCCGCACTACCGGCAGGTGGCTGAAATGCAAAAACAATCCACCATGGAACAAGAAAAAGTCCTGAAAATGGCGGCAGTGCGCTATTTCCAGGACTTGGAATTGTAGTGTTATTGTGTTTGGGTGCTTTGGGTTCTTGCGGCCAGATGAGAATGCAAAACCCCGTGGCCGAAGTCCAAAACGCTCTTATTGCAGGGCGATTTCGCGCTCTGCCATCATTTTGCGGATGTTGATGAGTGCATAACGCATACGGCCCAGCGCAGTATTGATGCTGACACGTGTGAGCGATGCAATTTCTTTGAAACTCATATCGGCGTAGTGGCGCAGAATGACCACTTCGCGCTGTTCTTCCGGCAAGGAATCTACCAGGCGGCGGATGCGGTTGTGCGTTTCGCTGCGCATGATGAGGGTGTCGGCAGCATCGTCGCCTACGCGCAGCACGTCGAAGATGTCGAACTCTTCGGTCGGGTTGATGTGCGAGCGGCGTTTGTTGCGGCGGTGGTAATCCACACACATGTTGTAGGAAATACGCATAGCCCACTGCACGAATTTACCTTCGTGGTTGTACTTGCCTTTGCGGAGGGTGTCGATAATTTTGATAAACACTTCCTGGAAAATGTCTTCAGCCAAAGCCCTGTCTTTGACGAAAAGATAGATGGAGGTGTAAATTTTACCTTTATAACGCTGGAGCAGCGTTTCGAAGGCTTGTTCATCGCCGCCAGTGTAGCGTGCGATCAATTCTTGATCACTGAGAATCGGCATAACTTGCATGAGCAAAGTAGGTTTTGCTGTTTAACCGCTTAAATTGAAGGAAATTTAAATGGTGTACAAGTTTGATCCGATAAGCAGAATAAGTTGGTGAGAAAACGTTTAAAGATCGAATTGACTTCCCAAATGTAGGAACTTCTCTTTCGGTACCAAAAACTTTTTAATAATTTTAACATTTCGGACGCAATTTTTCAGGGTTTTCACGGAAACGAATTTCTTAAACCCGGCGTTTTCAGTACTTTTGCAGCCAGATTTCCGGCATTATTCTCTGTGTATCCTGTCATCTTATTCAATCACCAACCCCCGCTGCGCCGCGGGAGTGGCCGTTGCAGGCCATTCCGAGGGTACACACGCCATGCTGACTGTGCGGTAGCAGCTGTTTTTTCATGGAAATATTTATAGTACTCGTACTTATTGTATTGCACGGTTTTCTCGTTCTGGGAGAAATTGCCCTGCTGACCGCCAAACGCTCCCGGCTGGAAGGCGAAAAACTGAAAGGCAATCAGAATGCCGTCATTGCGGTACGCCTGCTCGACAATATCGACAACTACCTGTCGGCCATGCAAATCGGCATTACCCTGATTAGTATCGTAGAGGGCGCCTATGCTGGTGTGAGTATCGGGCACCGGCTGGAACCCGTAGTAGCCATGGTGCCTGCACTGGCGCCGTATGCCGAGCAGATTTCTATTTCCATCGTCGTTACGCTGATTACCTACCTCTCGCTGATCATCGGCGAACTGGCGCCCAAATACATCGCCATTCAGTATGCCGATGCACTGGCCATCGCCTGTGCGCCGGTGATGAACATCATTACGCGCATCACTGGCCCGATTTCGGCTTTTTTGAGTTGGTCGACCAAAATGTTTATGCGCCTGCTGTTTATCAAACCCAACGATCAGCAAAGCATTTCTGAAGACGAGATCAAACACATGGTCGAAATGGCCAACCAGCAAGGGGTGCTGGAACAGAAGGAAAGTGAATTTATTCAGAATATCCTGCGTTTTGCCGACCGCGATGCCTATACCCTGATGACGCACCGCAACAACATCGAATGGCTCGACATAGAAGCCGAAAAAGGTGAAAATGAACGAATTATACGGGAAAGCGGCTATACCAAATTTCTGGTGTGCGAAGGCACCATCGAAAATATTCTCGGCGTCATCAAACTGCGCGATTACTTTGATAATTGCGACAAACCGGGTTTCAACCTGCGCGAAATCCTCACGCAGCCGCTGTACATCCCGGAAACGATGAATGCCCTGAAAATCCTCGAACGTTTCCGCAAGGAGCGCAATTACTTTGCCGTGGTGGTAGACGAATACGGCTCTACCCAGGGTATTATCACGCTGCACGACCTGACGGAAAATATTTTTGGCACCCTGCCCGACCTCGACGATGTGGAAGAACCCTCCATTGTGGTGCGCGAAGACGGCAGTTTGCTGGTCGACGGTGTAATCCCGATCGACGAACTGCGCGGGTCGGTGAACCTGAAAGAATTCGATTTCGAAGATGCCGATTATTCGACGCTGGCAGGATTTATTCTGTATAAACTAAGTGAAATACCGAAGGCCGGCGATGTGCTGAAAACGGAAGGCTACCGTTTCGAAATCATCGATATGGATAAAAGCAAGATCGACAAGGTGCTGGTGTCGAAGGTGTTGGTAGGGGAAAAGGAAGAGGCGGAGTAACGTAGTAACTAAAAAACGATAGTATAATCCAATGTATCACCAACACTGAAAAAAAGTGAATCCTGAAATGGTGCTGCACTGTAAGGCGAAAAACTATTGCTTCCCCAGTAAAATGTGGTGTATTCGTGTCCTATCGTTTCGTAATGGAAAACTTGCTCTTCGCCTAGTCCAATAATTAATGGGAACATTGTTATGGCTCCCCACGAAGTGCGCGCTTCTGCCAACTCGGTGGGATTGGATACAACTAAATATACGGCTTTATCCTGCTCTGTTTCATTCTTCACATGCAGGTTGATGAAAGCATCAAAATGAATTAGAGGAATGGTAAAATTATTGGCTTCTTCCATCACAATATTAAAAGGGTGATAGCCTAAACGTTTTTTTACGTAATGATCTGCAGTAATACTATAAATGGATGCACTGATGGCATCCGAAGGCAGTGTATACATAAAATTGCCTTCTGAATCAGTTACGGTTGTTTCAGTTACAGTTATGGATGGAAGATCATTCTTGTCAAGAATAGTATTATAAAATTCAACAACAGCGCCTGCTATGGGAGCCGCGGTTTTACCATCCACGACGGTACCTTTTACTGTTGTAGGAAGGGATTTAGTTGTATTTTCACAGGCAAACAAGCCGCCAATCAGAACAAGGCAAACAAGGCAAGAATGTTTCATAGGGCATGAATGATGAGTGATTAATAAATCCATACAAATGTTCAGGTTGTTTTTCTAAAAAGCAAACAGTAGTGTCCAATGTCAGAATCGTATCAGTAGCGCGATGAACGCTACCGACCTTGAAACTAATTAAACAAAATACCCGATATTCGCGCCTCAAACCTACCCGAACCATGCCCGCGCCTGATTTCTCCCGCATCGACTTCGACCCGAACCTTCGCCCCACTGGCAGTCCCGACACTGCACCTGTTTTATCCCCTTTTCGTCGCTACGTAGCCGGTATTCCGCCATTTCTCGGTGGCCCATACTCGGCCATGTACGTCACCCAGCCCTGGACGATCCGGCAGTACGCAGGTTTTTCCACCGCCGAAGCCAGCAATGCTTTTTACCGCCGCAACCTGGCCGCAGGGCAAAAAGGCCTCTCCGTCGCCTTCGACCTGGCTACCCACCGCGGCTACGACTCCGACCACCCGCGTGTGCAGGGCGACGTAGGCAAAGCGGGCGTTGCTATCGACTCGGTGGAGGATATGAAAATCCTGTTCGACCAGATACCACTCGATCAGATGTCGGTATCTATGACCATGAACGGCGGGGTTATTCCCGTGATGGCCTTCTATATCGTGGCCGCCGAAGAGCAGGGCGTGACGCCGGAAAAACTCTCTGGCACCATCCAGAACGACATTCTTAAGGAGTTCATGGTGCGCAACACCTATATCTATCCGCCCGGGCCGAGCATGCGCATCATCAGCGATATTTTTGCTTACTGTGCCCGGAAAATGCCGAAATTCAACTCCATTTCCATTTCCGGATACCACATGCACGAGGCCGGGGCGCCTGCGGAAATAGAACTGGCGTACACCCTGGCCGACGGGCTGGAATACATCCGCGCCGGACTGGCTGCCGGGCTCGACATCGACGATTTTGCGCCGCGCCTGTCGTTTTTCTGGGGTATCGGTATGAACCATTTCACGGAAATTGCCAAAATGCGCGCCGCCCGCCTGCTTTGGGCCAAACTGGTGCGGCAATTCAACCCCAAAAGCAACAAATCGCTGGCCCTGCGCACGCACTGCCAAACTTCCGGCTGGTCGCTCACCGAGCAGGATCCGTTCAACAACGTGGCCCGTACCTGCATCGAAGCCATGGCGGCCGTGCTGGGCGGCACGCAAAGTCTGCACACCAATTCCTTCGATGAAGCAATTGCCCTGCCCACCGATTTTTCGGCGAAAATTGCCCGCGATACGCAGATTTTTATCCAGAAAGAAACCGATGTTACCCGCGCCACCGACCCATGGGCAGGTTCTTATTTTGTAGAACAGCGCACGCAGCAACTCGTGGAAGCCGCCTGGGCGCTTATTCAGGAAGTGGAACAAATGGGCGGCATGGCCAAAGCCATCGAAGAAGGACTGCCCAAACTCCGCATCGAGGAAGCAGCCGCGCGCAAACAGGCGCGCATCGACTCGGGCGAGGAGAAAATCATTGGCGTCAATATTTTTCAGGTATCCGACAGCGAAGCCTTTGAAATCCTGGAAGTGGACAACACAGCCGTTCGGGAAGCGCAAATACGGCGCTTGCAGGACATCCGGCAACGCCGCGACGAAGCCGCCGTACAACAAGCCTTGCAGGCTATCCGCACGCTGGCGGCCAGCGCGCCTATTCCCGGGGATGCCGACAATATGGAGCGCAACCTGCTGGCGCTGGCCGTTGAGGCCGCCCGCTTGCGCGCTACGCTGGGCGAAATTTCCTCGGCGATGGAAGATGCCTTCGGAAGATATGTAGCCACAACTCGCACCATTTCAGGCGTTTATGCTGCCAGTATGAGCCACAACGAAGATTTTGAACAGGCCCGCGCCCTGGCCGACGAATTTGCAGAAGCAGAGGGCCGCCGCCCACGTATCATGATTGCCAAACTGGGGCAGGACGGCCACGACCGCGGCGCCAAGATCATCGCCACGGCCTTTGCCGACCTCGGCTTTGATGTCGACATCGGCCCGATGTTCCAAACGCCACAGGAAGCAGCGCGGCAGGCTGCTGAAAATGACGTACATATTCTCGGCATTTCTTCCCTGGCAGCAGGCCATAAAACGTTGGTGCCGCAAACCATCGCTGCCCTGCGCGACCTCGGCCGTGAGGATATTCTGGTGGTGGTCGGCGGCGTGATTCCACAGCAGGACTACGATTATCTGTTCGAAGCAGGCGCAGCGGCAGTGTTTGGCCCGGGCACGGTGGTAGCGAAAGCGGCGACAGAGTTGTTGAAAAAATTGATGTAAATGATGCTCGGAACCAAATCAATTTCAACCTCGTTTACAGCCGCATGACAGAAACTGGAACTGTAGTGAAATCAACCGGCAGTTGGTACAATGTGCTGCTCGACACGGGTGTGGCTGTTTCCTGCCGTATTGTTGGAAAATTCAGGCTCGACGATATACCGCTGACCAATCCTGTTGCCGTGGGCGACCGGGTGGAGATTGCCCTCGAGGGCGACGGACAAGGTTTGATCAAAAAAATTCTGCCGCGTACCAATTGTGTCGTGCGCCAGTCGCCCCGCCGCAAGCACGACCTGCATTTGCTGGCATCCAACATCGATCAGGCTATTCTGATCGTCACCATCGTACACCCTACCATCAAACCCGGCTTTATAGATCGCTTTCTGGTGATGACCGAGCGCGATGAAATTCCCGTGACGATCATTTTTAATAAATGCGATTTGTACGATGCCGAGGATATGGAGCGCTACGAGGAGTTAAAATCGATTTACACCAAAATCGGGTATGGCGCGCTGCTTACCTCTGTGCTGCAAAACGTTGGTTTGGAAGACTTTAAACACTTGTTGAAAGATAAAACTACGCTCATCAGCGGACAATCGGGTGTGGGTAAAAGCAGCCTTGTCAACGCTATTCAGTCGCAACTGGAACTGCGTACCGGTGAAATCAGCGATTATTCCGGCAAAGGGCAGCATACCACCACTTTTGCCGAAATGTTCGAACTCGACTTCGGCGGCCGACTCATCGACACGCCGGGCATCAAAACCCTGGGCTTCAACGATAAAGACAAGGCCAATATCGCTCATAGTTTCCGCGAATTTTTTGCCCTTTCCGACGATTGCAAATTTGGCGGCGCCTGCCTCCACCGCAACGAACCCGGCTGCGCCGTACACGAAGCCCTACGCCAGGGCGAAGTGAGCGAACAACGCTATATGAGTTATCTGAGTTTGCTGGAAGAAGCGGAAGACCAGAATTATTGGGAAAGGAATAAGGAATTTTGAGTCCTGAGTCGTAAGTCCTGAGTCCTGAGTCCTGAGTCCTGAGTCCTGAGTCCTAAGTCCTGAGTCCTAAGTCTGTAGAGTACACCTTGTTACGCTCGGTGCCCTGTTGGGTAAAGCCGAGCGTAACAAGGTGTACTCTACAGACTTAGGACTCAGGACTTACGACTCAGGACTCAGTATACTGTCTACTTTTCCCCCCTTAATCTTCAGCACCCTGCGGGTGCGTTTGGCCAGTTCCAGGTCGTGTGTTACCAGTACCAATGTCGTATTGGCAGTGCGATTGAGGTCGAAAATGAGGTCGACGATACCGGCGGCATTTTCCGAATCCAGGTTTCCGGTAGGTTCGTCGGCAAAAAGTATTTTCGGATTGTTGGAAAACGCACGGGCGATGCACACCCGTTGTTGTTCGCCGCCAGAGAGTTGTGCAGGATAGTGGTGCAGTCGGTTGGCGAGCCCTACTTTGCCCAGCCATTCGCGGGCAGTATTTTCTGCGCCGGCTTCGCCGCGCAGTTCGAGCGGCACCATTACATTTTCGAGCGCGGTGAGCGTGGGTATCAGTTGAAAATTCTGGAATACAAAACCTACATAGCGGTTGCGCACCTCGGCGCGTTCGTCTTCCGAGAGATTGTCCAGCAATACATCGTTCAGGGTTACCGAACCGCTGGTGGCACGGTCGAGGCCGGCGCAAAGGCCGAGCAAAGTTGTTTTGCCCGAACCCGAAGGGCCGACGATGGAAAATGTATCGCCTGCCTGGAGGTCGAAAGAAACATCGTCGAGTACGGTCAAGGCATGGTCTTTACTGGCCGATTGGTATTGTTTGGTGAGTCTGGAGACGTTCAGCATGAGTCTTGTTTTTTACATGGGCGAAAACGCCGGGAAGGCAAAGTTGGTTTAAAAAAACCGACTGGCGGCGCAATTAGCCCGATAAGCGGATGTTTTCTCTCAATTTTTACCAAACACTGACTGCTATTAGCCAGGCTTGCCCTATCCTTGCGATAAAAATTAGAAAATATGCGCCTGACCATTTCCACCCTCTTGATTTTGCTTTCTTTTTCTTCTCTTTTCGCCCAGCCGGAGAAGCCGGCGCCCATGCCTGAAAAACACCTGAAGAACATTAGACAGGTAACTTTTGGCGGCGATAATGCTGAAGCATACTGGAGTCCCGACAGCAAACGGCTTACATTTCAGAGCAACAACAAAGCCTGGGGGCTGGAGTGCGACCAGATTTTTGCCATGGAGGTACAAAAAGCAGCCGGCGATTCTACCTATCGGCCGCAACTCATCAGCACGGGCAAAGGCCGCACCACTTGTTCCTTTTTTATGCCGGATGGCAAGCACATTCTGTACGCCAGCACCCATCTGGGTGGCGAACCTTGCCCTGAAATGCCCGATTTGCGGGCCGGCGGCAAATACCTGTGGCCGATTTTTGATACCTACGACATTTTTGTAGCCGATTTGAAAGGCAAGGTGGTGAAACAACTGACCAACAGCAAGGGCTACGACGCCGAGGCGGTGTTGAGCCCCAAAGGCGATAAAATACTGTTTACCAGCGATCGCTCGGGCGACCTGGAGTTGTGGACGATGAACCTCGACGGTTCCAATCCGCAACAAATTACGTTTGACCTGGGCTACGACGGCGGCGCGTTTTTCAATGCCGACGGTTCCAAAATTGTGTTTCGTGCCAGCCGCCCCAAAACGGAGGCCGAAATCAAAGAGTACCAGGATTATCTTGCTCAAGGGCTGGTGGCGCCGACCAATATGGAAATTTTCGTTTGCAATGCCGACGGCTCCAACCTGCACCAGGTGACCCATCTGGGCAAGGCCAACTGGGCGCCCTACTTTCATCCTTCCGGTAAAAAAATTATTTTCAGCAGCAACCACCACTCCTCGCGGGGTTATGATTTCCAGTTGTATATGATCAATGAAGATGGCACCGGCCTGGAAGCCATCACTTCGCAAAGCATTTTCAATTCGTTTGCCATGTTTTCCCCTGATGGGAAAAAACTGGCGTTTTCTTCCAACCGCAACAACAAACCCGGTAGCCGCGATACGAATGTATTTGTGGCAGATTGGGTGGATTGAAGGGCACGGGGGAAGGGACAAGAGGCAAGGGGCAAAGAGCAAGGGGCAAGGGACAAGAGGCAAAGAGCAAAGAGCAAGAGGCAAATTGGACAATTCATCGCAATTCCGGGGCACATGGGTTCTCCTCAACGCTCAACCCCTCAACCCTCATCAACTCTATCAACCTCATCAACCCTATCAACTTTCATCAACCCCTTTCGGCCCATAAAAAAACCCTACTTTTGCAGCGCTCAATAGGCCCCCGTTCTTACTCACTATATTTTTTGAAAAATGTCCGATACTAAAAATCAGAACCAGCAATCTGCGATCAATATTGAAATTTCGGAAGAGGTGGCAGAAGGTGTATACGCCAACCTGGCGATTATATCTCATTCCAATGCCGAATTTGTGGTCGATTTCATTCGCATGATGCCCAATGTGCCTAAAGCAAAAGTGAAATCGCGCATCATACTTACCCCTCAACACGCCAAACGTCTGCTCATGGCCCTGAAAGACAATGTGCAGAAATACGAAATGCAGTTTGGCAAAATTGAAGACCAGGAGCAGCAGATGCCGCCCATGAATTTTGGTACGCCTACCGCCCAGGCATAAAAGCAGCACCATGAACAAGCGAGTAGCGTTGATGCTGCAAATGGAAGCAGTGTGGTGGATTATTACGGCCATTGTCGTATTCGCCGTGCTCTACCCTATTCATCAAGCCATGTATATCTGGCCATTTCAGAGCTGGAACATTGGTTTCGTCATTGCGCTCATTACCCTAACCCGCTACATATTTTTGCTCCCGCACACGGTTATCGCCCGGCAGCAGGTAGTAAAAATTGGTCTGCTCCTGCTGATGTTTCCGCTTACATTTGCTTTTATCAGCGGGCTCAACGGTTTTCTTACCTACATAGAAGAGCACACCTGGGATGGGCTGACCGGCCACTTGCCCGGTGAAACCAAACTGTCGACGGAGCGCTACATTTGGAGTGAAATGATTTTTTTCGGTTCGGGCAGTATCATTGCAGCGCCCCTTTTTGCAGCGCGGCTGATGTGGTCGATCTGGACTTTCCGAAACCGGGGCGAAGCCTGAGGTGAAAAGAGACAACATTTAAGAAAGCAAAAGGCAATATTAAATACCCAACCACAAACATGAGGATTCAAATTCCATTCCTTACGCTTCTGGCAGCATTGTCGCTGGCGTCCTGTGCGGTCAAACCAGTAGCCAATTTTACCACGCCAAGCGGCAAACTGGTGGCCCCTGCGGAGGTCACTTTTACCAATACTTCCCTGAAAGCCGAAACTTACGCCTGGGATTTCGGCGACGGCGGCACCTCTACCGAGGCCAGCCCTGTGCACCGATACACCCATTCCGGCAATTACACGGTGGTGCTCAAAGCCACCAAAGGCTCTAAAACTGTCACTCGCAAACAAATGATCCAGGTTACTGCTCCTGAACGCTGCCTTGTGGAAATCGAAACTGATTTCGGTACCATGACAGCCGAACTTTACAATGCCACGCCCAAACACCGCGACAATTTCATCAAACTCGCCGAAGAAGGGTACTACAATGACCTGCTCTTCCACCGCGTCATCAACGGGTTTATGATTCAGGGCGGCGACCCCAATTCGCGCAATGCGCCGGCCGGCCAGGCACTTGGTTTTGGCGGCCCTTCGCACCTGATTCCTGCCGAATTTGTCGATTCGCTGGCCCACTTCAAGGGCGCCATCTGTGCAGCACGCACCAACAACCCGGAGAAAAAATCCTCGGGCTCGCAGTTTTACATCGTGCAGGGCGGTCCGGTTACAGACGAAACGCTCAATCAGATCGAAACCATGAAACGTTTCCACTACACGCCCGAACAGCGTGCGGAATACAAGGCAGTTGGCGGAACGCCGCACCTCGACCGCGATTACACCGTGTTCGGCCGCGTAATCAAAGGCCTGGATGTGATCGATAAAATTGCAACCACCGAAACAGCAGCCGGCGACAGGCCTAAGAAAGATGTGAAAATGAAGGTACGGGTGATTAAGTAGGCAAGGGGCAAGAGGCAAGAGGCAAGAAGCAAGAAGCAAAAGGCAAGGGGCAAGAAGCAAGAAGCAAAAGGCAAGAAGCAATTGCCTGAATATTTCATCCCGAATACTGGTGGAAGCCGGTATTCGGGATTTTTTATAAATGGAGGCTGTTTTTAAAAAAGGGACTGGCGCTTTCGTTCGACTTTTGAGAAACTGTTTTAAAACCCCTTTTATATAATGGTTATATTACCAAAAACAAAAGCAGCGGTACACGTTTGTACCGCTGCTTTCCTGGTTATGTTTCATGAATGTAATCCTTGTTGGGATGGCCTCGTAGTGCTCGGTGGGATTGTCAAGGGATTAGTATCTGTCCGAAACCGGAAAGTTTCGGACAGACAACGTTGGGATGTCGGTCATCGGACAAGCAGTTTCCCGGAGGCTACTGGCTTGCCATCGGCGGCAAGCCAGTAGAATAAGGTTCCAGCCGGGAGCTGAGGTCTGACTAATCGGAAAGTGGGTTGATTAAAAGTTTGATTCACAAGTAATCGGCCTTGGATATCGTATACCTGCAGGGTGTATTGCCGGGCATCTACCCCTGACAGTTCAAAATTCACCACATCTTTTGCCGGATTGGGATACACGCGTAAATCGGCGTTCGGCAAAAAGACTTCCTTGCTTTTTACAATCACAAAGGAGTCCTGTTCGCAAACAGTGTGGAGTGTCTGATTAGAAACTTCGGGCGCACCGAAATCAAAATAGATAGCAGCGCTGTTGAGGATTTGCGTGTGACAAGGCAGGTTGGGACGCTGCTTGACACGGAATTTCACATACCCTTCACCTGCGCTGCTACCCGGCGCAAGATTAATGTTGGAAAGAGTAAACTGCACAATGCCTTCTCCGTAGATGTCGAATTGGTAGGGATGGCTGGCAGCACCCGGAAACACTGTTGCCGGGTCGAGTGCGGAAGAAAGCGTGTCGATAATGACTACTTCGTGCACTGCATCGGTTCCGGTGTTTTCAAACTGGATTAAAAATTCTAAATCGGTGTCAGGTGTTACAAAGTGTTCGACGTTGTAACCTTTGGGATGACCTCTTTTTAATACTATGGGATGGTAATCGGTTTCAAAACTTTCCTGGCAATCGGATTCTACAAAGGCGTCCTGATCCCCTTCCGGGAACATCGTATAGAAGCCTGTAGAAATAATAGAGGTACTCGTATCTGATTGACAGCCTTCTACAGCGGCTGTCGGTATATTCAAGCCCGGATAACCTGGGCTTTGTTGGGCAATAATGCGATAGGTGCTACCATTGGCAATCGTACTCCACACGAGGGTATCTTTGCCTGCATCCAGCTTGAAACGATAGTTGTCGTCGCCAGGCGCTGTCAGCATGATTACATCTTCGGTAATCACATAGTCGAGTGTGGTACCCATTCCTCCCGGGCCAATATTGGCCAGGATCATTTTCACAGAGTCGTTTTCGCACACCCCCTGGGCCACGATGATGGCGCCGTCCCATTCGCTGGTATTAACATCGCAGAACGTATCAGGGTAAATATGTGCCGTTACACAGTATGTACCTCCGGGAATGGTATTGTCGCAACCCAAAAATGCTTTCACCTCGAAACTGCCGCAGTTACCATTTTGCAGGGTGCCCACATCGAAGCGGTACTTGTTGTCGCCCATGGGCGTAGCACCGGTAACCGAAGTGAAGGCCGGATCGAAATCCATTTCCACCCAGGTGTTCGACGAGGTCACTGTGCCGGAGTTGCAATAGCGAACCGTGTAGGTATTTTCCGTACAACGACGCAAAAGGGGCGTCGAAATATCAATTTCATTGCGTGGACAGGCCGATTTTACCTGTACCGGGATTTCGGTGACTACCGTGTCATAAAATTCCGGAATGGTTACCGTAATGGCATCTTCGCAGGTTTGCCAGTAGTTATTGGGCGTAATCAGCGTGATGTCGTACACCCCGGTATCTACAGCCATGGAAAACGAACCATCTTCTCGTGCAACAGCATACCGTACAAAACCGCCGCTTTCCACTTTTACGATCCAGTTTTCCTGGTTGCTTTCGTTGCCGTCTTTCAGGCAGTTCTGGTTGTCGTCCTTAAAAATGCGTCCTTCCAGATAACTGGTGAAGATGAGGCCGTCAGCATCTATTTTTACCAGATAAACACTGGACAGTGCGGTAGGGCCGATAAACAATTCGCTGCGTCCTGCTACGGCTGCGCCACCGTCGGCAGTGGCCACCACACCCAGGCCGGAATCGAAACCACCTTTACCAATGCGTGGTTCCCAGATCACCACCCCGTCTGCATCGGTATGTACGACATACACATCGTCCAGCCCGTTTACACTTTTGTTGCCGCAAACGAAGAGGCTATTGCTGGCGCCATTGGTAATATCGTTGAAATCGGCATTCGGGAAAATCCGCGTCCACAAAGGATCGCTGGCGCCGCTGCCGTCAATTTTCATGATGAATCCTGCGCCACCAATCACTGAACTGGTAAATCCGGTCAGCACCAGATCGCCGGCAGAAGTAGATACCACGCCGCGAGGAATTTCTGTGGATGGATCTCCATTGATGTCGGTGAGTCCGTAGGTATTGCTCCACAATTGCGTGCCATCTGTATCCGTGATACGCAGCACGAAGATGTTTTTGTCGTCGGAAATGCTAACCTGCGATTCGGCGGCTACGATGATATTGCCATCACTGGTATGCGTCAGGCTCATACCTCTTTCACTCACGCCGGCCTCTCCATATGCCTGGTACCATTGCTGTGCGCCATCGCTATCGAGTTTGAGCACCACTACATCTGCCTTGCCGTTGGGATTCACCTGATAACCGGAAATAACCAGACTACCATCAGCCAGTTCGAGAATGTCGGTTCCACGATCGTCGAAGCCGGTTCCAAATGGTTTTTTCCACAAAAGTGTACCTGCTGCATCGGTTTTCAGGACATAGATGTTGTCGCCAGCGGGGCCTTCCCCTTTTACATAACCGACAACTGCATAACCGCCGTCTTGTGTTACAATGACTTTGTTGCCAGCGGCAAGCGGAGAACCGAAGTAGGTTTTAGACCATTGCAATTCTCCATTGGCATCTGTCTTCAACAGGTACACCCGCGTATCGGCATTATAACTACCCGTCATAATGTAGCCGCCGTCGGGCGTTTGCGTTACTCCGTTGGCTGCATCCTGACCGCTTCCACCGTACACACGTTCCCAGCCCTGACCTGATGCCAGGCCGGCGAAAAGCATGATCAAAAAGGTGAAAAGGTACTTGTACATGAGTTTTCGGATTATTAACTGTTCCTGTGAATTAATATTGACAGTACAAAAGTGCGGTGGTACTTGTCGAGTTGTAAAGACAAAAAATCGCATTTGTTGAATATTTTTTTGAGCGTTCATTTTTGTAAAAAACAATCAAATTCATTGGTTTTATGAAATTTTAATCGAAATTCTTTTCAAACCACCATAACACTTTGCTGCATTCGTCGTTACTTTGTTGAATAAATAAGCAATAACGTCTATGCAAAAAAGTGTATTGCTGGAACTCATTCGCGCCCTTGGCAAAAAAGAGATTCGAGATCTGCATAAATGGTTGCAATCTCCCTCCCACAATCAACGGCAGGATGTAATAAGATTGTTTGATTACCTGACCAAAAACCTCCAGCAAGGTGATGAATCGGTAGAAAAAGCACGCGCCTGGGCGGCCGTCTTTAAAGGTGAAGAATATGACGATGCATTTATGCGACAGGTGATGTATTTTTTGTTGAAAGCCGTGGAGGATTACATGGTTTTTACAGAAATCAACAATGAAAAAATACAGTACCAACTCACCCTGATGCGTATTTACAGGCAACGGAAACTGGACAAAGCCTATCGACAAGCCCTTAGAATCGCAAAAGACCTGCTCGAAAACCAGCCGCTGCGCGACAACCGATACCTCCGTTACAAGTTTTTGATCGAGTACGATTACGGCCAGCAGTCCAATATCGTACAAAATGCTTCCGCCAACCTGCAAGAGACCTCTTCGGCTATGGAACGTTGGTTTTTTGCTGAAAAATTACACATTTCTTACGCCATGAAGGCGCATCAGACAGTGTATAAAACAGCAAAATACGATGAAGGGATTCTGGAAGAAGTGCTACGACAGTGCGAACAGCAAAATCTGCTGGAAGAGCCTGCCATTGCTGTGTACTACTATGCCTATATGGTGATTACCAACCCGCAGGAGGAAAAGTACTATTTTGAGTTTGAAGACCTGATTCAGAAAAATACGCACCTGTTCGACCCCTATGAGATGCGCACCTTGTATGTGGCAGCCATTAATTATTGTGTGCCCAAAGTGAACCAGGGACGGCCCGAATTTGCCCAGCGGGTATTCGATCTGTACCGTCGGGGTCTGGAAACAGGGTACCTCATGGAAAACAACCAACTCTCGCGCTATACTTTTGGCAATGCTGTAGGCGCCGCACTGCGCAACAAGGAGTTTGCCTGGGCAGAGCATTTTATCGAGGATTTCAGGAAATACCTGCTCGAAAAAGAGGAAGACAGCATCGTCAATTTCAACCTTTCGCGCCTGTATTTTGAAAAAGGCGACTACAGCAAGGCCCAGCAACTGCTCACCCGCTTTGAATACGACGACATGCTGTTCAATATCATCGCCAAAACCATGTTGTTGAAAATTTACTACGAACGCGGCGACCTCGATGCTTTCGAATCACTCGTAGAAAGCCTGCGCATTTACCTGCAGCGCAAGGAAGCGCTCGACCCGGCCCGCAAAGCATCGTACAAAAACCTCGTCAGCCTGATGAAAAAACTGCTGCACCTGAATATTTACTCCAAACAACAAAAAGAAAAATTCCGCGAACTGGTGATGTCTACCAACCCGCTCAGCGAACGCGAGTGGTTTCTCAAACAACTCGACGGCAAATAATTTTCCTGATTTTTCCGCTGAAATGCGCCCGAAACACAACCCGTTTGCCGTAAATGGCGTTTCTTTGCAAACTTTTTCACACAAATACCTTTACCCTTGAAAAAAGGATATATCGTCGCGCTGCTGATTTTTGTGGTGCTGCTGATCGACCAGGCTTCCAAATTTTATATCAAAACCCACTTCGAATACAATGAGGACGTCCTCATGGGCGGACTCGAATGGGCGCGCCTGCACTTCGTGGAAAATGAAGGCATGGCATTCGGCATTACGTTCGACTGGGAATACGGCAAACTGCTGCTGAGTTTGTTTCGAGTACTTATGGTGGCAGGTCTGATCTGGTACCTGCGGGTTTTGCTGGCTGCTGAAGTGGCTTTTGGCTTTACACTCAGCATCGGACTGATCACAGCCGGCGCACTGGGCAATATCATCGACAGCGCTTTTTATGCCCTGATTTTTTCCGCTTCCGGATACCACGGCGGTGTGGCCGAACTGACGGCTTTCGGACAAGGGTATGGCATGACACAGGAACTTCCTTTCAACGGTTTTATGCACGGCCGCGTGGTGGATATGTTGTACTTCCCGATGACCTGGGTAAATATTCCCGACTGGGTGCCCGTTCTCGGTGGCGGGCAATACCTCTTTTTCAGCCCTATTTTCAATGTAGCCGACGCTTCCATTACGATTGGCGTACTGTGCATCGTGTTGTTCCAGCGTCGTTTTTTCCGCGATGGTTTTGTACAAAATGAGACACCAGAACCAGCAACCCTGAACTGGGAAGACGCAGAAAAGCAGGACGAAGACGAAGCGCCGGCTTCTTCCGATTCGGATATGGAAATTCAGGAGGATACTACGCCGGAGGAAAAACAGGCGGAACAAAACCCGGAAGACCTTCCACGATACAGCGACCAGCCTTCAGAAAGCGCACCGAAGCCGAACAACCATAACCTGCTTTAGTTATCGGTTATTAGTTATTGGTTATCAGGGTGGTAAGGGGTGATGGGTTTTTCAGGCTGCGGCTCGGGAAAGGTTGAGGGGTTGAAAGGTTGAGGGGTTGAGGGGTTGAGGGGTTGAGGAGTTGAGGGGTTGAGATTTAGCCACTCACATGATGCAAAAAAACCTCTTATGCTACTGAGTGCAGAATCTCAACCTTTCAACTTCTCAACCTTTCAACTTCTCAACCCCTCAACCTTTCCCGAGCCGCCAGCCTGAAAAACCCATCACCCCTTCCCCCCTGATAACCGATAACTATACTCATTCCTGCATTTTCGCCGCATTGTCCGCAATCGTCAGGGCTTCGATCAGGCCTTCGAGGTCGCCTTCAATTACTTTATCCAGGTTGAAATTTTTATTATCGCCTTCGAGGCGGTGGTCGGTCACGCGGTTTTGCGGCCAGTTGTAGGTGCGTATTTTTTCGGAGCGGTCGCCGGAGCCGACAATACTTTTTCGTGCAGACGCCAGCGCGGAGGCTTCTTTCTGGAGTTGCGCTTCCTGAATCTGCTGCACGAGGCGTCCCATGGCAATTTCCCGGTTTTTATGCTGCGAGCGGCTTTCTGTACTTTCCGCTACAGCGCCTGTGGGCAAGTGGGTAAAACGCACACCCGATTCGGTACGGTTAACGTGCTGTCCACCTGCGCCAGACGCCCGAAACACATCAGTACGGATGTCTTCCTTACGGATATTGATGTCTTCCGCTTCCATTTTGGGCAAAACGGCTACAGTTGCCGCAGAAGTGTGTACGCGGCCTTTGGCCTCGGTTTCGGGGATGCGTTGCACGCGGTGAGCGCCCGATTCGTATTTGAGTTTGCCGTACACGTGGTCGCCCGATACTTCCAGCACCAGTTTGGCATAGCCGCCGGCCGTACCAGGGCTTTCATCCAGCACTTCTACTTCCCAGCCCTGCGTATTGAAATAGCGGCTATACATCCGGTAGAGGTCGCCGGCGAAAAGCGCCGCTTCGTCACCACCCGTACCCGAGCGGATTTCAAAAATTACATCCTTCTCGTCCTCCGGGTCTTTGGGTGTGAGCAGCGTTTTCAGTTCTTCTTCCAGCGCAGTACATACGGGTTCGAGTTCGGCGATTTCTTCTTTCGCCAGATCGCGCATATCGGCGTCGCTTTCCATGGCCAGTACGGAGCGGGCACTGTCCAGATCAGCCAGGGCTTTTTCGTAGCGATTGGCGGTTTCCACCAGAGGCTGGAGTTTCTTGTATTCCTTGTTCACCCGCTTGGATTTTTCCACGTCGGATGCAGTGGAAGGGTCCGATAGTTGTTCTTCCAGGTGAATATATTTTTCCCGTATCGCTTGCAGTTTATCGAGCATAATGTGGCTGTTTTGAAAAGCCGGCCGCAAAAATAGGTCAATTGTAGCACATCTAGAGTATGTTGTGTTTTACCGCACGATCAACACGGGGATATTTACCGCGTGTCGGACGGCCCCGACGGTGGTGCCGAAAATCAGGTCTTTCAAGGCCCGGTGACCGTGAGCGCCCATGACAAGCAGGTCGGCATTTTTTTCCATCACCAGTTTGGGAATAGCCTGTTTGGCCGGGCCGTAGCCGATCACCGATTCACATTGATAGCCGAGATCGATCAATGCGAGGCGGTATTCTTCCAGGTATTTAAAGTCGGCATGGGTTTCATAATCCTGGATATCGCTGCCCATGACCCAGGCGCCGGCTGTTTCGACGGCATGAATCAGAAAATAGCGGGCATTTTTTCCTCCGATATGAACGGCGTGTTGGAGGGTTTTCTGATCGGCGGTGGAGAAGTCGACGGCTACGGCGATTTCCTTGAATTCCGGTTCCTGTGAAGGTGTAAAAGATTTAAAATTCACGTGTGGCACGGGCGTTTTGGTGCGCGGCAAATTGATCAGAAGTGGCCGGAGTACGATATATGCTAGCATACCTGCAATGCCCAATAACAAGGGAATGACAATCCATTCTACCATCCAGCGATATTCGCCGCTGCCAGCCAGCCAAATAAGCACCTGCTCATACACCAGTCTGACATTCAGGGCAACAATGACTATGGCGCTCAGCCATCCGCCCGCTTTTGCCCAGAACCCGATGGCATAATCGCCCATACGGCTACGGCTGCTGACGTAATGCAACAGTGGAATAATGGCAAAACCGAGTTGCATACTCAAAATAACCTGGCTCATCACCAGCATGTTGCCGGTAGAAGATTCTCCAAATACGGAAATGACAATGATGGCGGGCACCACTGCCAGCAGGCGGGTGATCAGCCTGCGTAGCCAGGGAGCAATGCGCAGATGGAGGTATCCCTCCATGACGATCTGCCCGGCCAGCGTACCCGTTACTGTGCTGCTTTGTCCGGCAGCAATCAGTGCAATGGCAAACAGAGCCGGCGCATAACTTTTTCCCAGCAATGGTTCCAGCAGTCGGTGTGCATCCTGTATTTCCGACACGCCATTGTAGCCGTTTTTATGAAAAACGGCAGCAGCCAGTATCAAAATGGCGGCATTGACGAACAAGGCCAGGTTGAGCGCAATGGCGGAATCGATCACATTGAATCGAATGGCACGACGCAACCCTTGTGGCGTTCTTTCTACTTTTCGGGATTGTACCAGCGCCGAATGCAAATACAGGTTGTGGGGCATCACGGTGGCGCCGATGATGCCAATAGCAATAAAAAGTGCTTCCGTATTGGGAATTCCGGGCACAAACCCAAATGCGACTTCACTCAGATCAGGTTTGGCTAGCACCATTTGAACGGCAAATGCGCCGCCGATGATCATAATCAGGGCCAGAATAATGGCTTCCAGCCGCCTGATGCCCAGTTGCATCAAAAACAGAATCAGAAAGGCGTCGAGTACGCTCAGGCCCACACCCCAGATGAGGGGGATGTGAAAAAGCAATTGCAAGCCGATGGCCATGCCCAATACTTCGGCCAGGTCGCAGGAAGCAATGGCAATTTCCGCCAGCACATAATTGAATATGTTGGCTGCCGGGTGGTACAGTTCGCGGGAGGCCTGCGCCAGGTCGCGCTGGGCTACCACGCCGAGCCGGGCACACATGCTTTGCAGCAGCAGCGCAATGAGGTTCGACATGAGCAAAACCCACAGCAACGAATACCCAAACCGACTGCCGCCTGCCAGGTCGGTGGCCCAGTTGCCGGGGTCCATATAGCCGACGCTTACCAGATATGCCGGGCCTAAAAAAACGAATAAGCGCCTCCAGAAACCACCTTTTACATTGGTTTCCACGGTACTATGTACTTCGGAGAGCGAACGCTCGGGATGTATGTTTGGATGCATAGATATGTGCTTTTTTTGGGTTGATGAGGGTTGATAAAGGTTGATGAGGGTTGATATTCATCGGCTCGGTAGGGATCAATACTTTCTCATTTCGAGTGGCTGAATATCAACCCTCATCAACCTTTATCAACCCTCATCAACCCTTTATCACCAACAAATTCTGCGCAACCTTCTCGCTCAGTGTTACTTCTGTTTTTCCACTGATGCGTACCTGTACCGACTGATCATATTCGGTGCGGTCCAGTAACTGTATTTCTATACCGAGTGCCACACCAATTTGATCGAGGTATTGCAAAAAAGGTGTAGCATGGTCGTCGACGCCCGTTAAAATGCCTTTTTCGCCGGGTTGCAGCAGCGACACGCGCACTTGCTGCCGAAACGTCCAGCGGCCTTGCGCGTCAGGGATAGGATCGCCATGCGGGTCGAAACGCGGGTGTCCCAGGAAATTGTCGAGGCGATCGATCAGGGGCTCGCCTTGTACGTGTTCGAGTTGTTCGGCCAGGTCGTGTACTTCATCCCAGGCAAATCCGAGTTTTTCGACCAGAAAAACTTCCCAAAGCCGGTGTTTGCGGATCAGTGTAGTGGCAAGCCGGTTGCCATCTTCCGTGAGTTCCACTCCACGGTACTTTTCATACTTGATGAGTTGTTTTTCTGCCAGCCGTTTGAGCATGTCGGTCACCGAAGCAGCAGCCGTGTTCATAGCGGCGGCAATAGAATTGGTGAGTACTGCCTTGTCTTCTTTTTCGGCAATTTTGAAAATGGCTTTCAGGTAATTTTCTTCTGCAGTAGTGATGGTCATGGCGGAAGGCAATCGCTGTATTTTTTCAGGAAAATTAATTTTAAGGCAAATGTATAATAATTTTTAGATTAACCTAAAAATTATTTAAAAAATAAAAAGACAGGTGCTGCCCTGAATTTATCAGCCCTGTTCAGTAAAAGCAGTTTCTGTATGGATACAGATTTTTTCCGTAGAGTAGTTTCCCGCAGATGGCGCAGATTTTCCCGCAGATTTCCGCAGAACGTAGAGTACGCCATACAATCGTTTCAGAATATACGGCGTACTCTACGTTCTGCGGAAATCTACGGGAAAATCTGCGCCATCTGCGGGAAACTACTCTACGGGCAAAAAAAATCTGCGGGAAACAGCCGAATCCCGAACCCTGGCTGTGGCCAGAATTCGGGATGGCTCATTCTTCATACAAATACTTCAAAAAATGCAGCAATTACATAGCATTCTCATCGATATGCAACAAAATCCGCTGTTTTACCCGTTCAATTTTACGGGTGAGTTCGCGGAAAAACCAGTCGCGCGTCTTTTCAGAGGTCTGGGTAAGCGGGCTGGATTTGGCGATTACATTCCGGAACCAGTCGTCGGTATAATCGCAAAGTTTGGGGTCGGTGCTTTTGATGTAGTTCGGGTTGCAAAAGGCCGCAAATACAAATTTTCCGATGTCGCTCGTCACGATAGCCGTGTTGTTGGTGTGCACCATTTCATTGTGATACACATGCAACTGGCCCAATCCGTGCTCCGGTTTTTCGCCCACGCGGAATTTTTTGCCAGCCCCGGCCAGTGCTTTCATGTGCGCTGCCCAGTCGACCAGCCGGTCGCAAAGGGTGACGGCCTCCTGCGGGTCGCGAAAACCACCTGAATATACATGGTATTCGATCTGGGCCAGGGTATTGTCGACAATGTTGACGCTCCACAATTCCGTGCTGTCGAGCGCGATGTAGTGGTCGAGCAATTTCTGGCTGAGTTGTACCACGGGTTGCGTTACCAACTGAAAATCGAAGGGCCTGTCTCGTAAAAACTCCAGGTTCCAGGTCGTTCGGCCCCACACGTACAGTTTGAAACAGATCAGTTCGGGGATGAAATTGTAGGTAAATACCGGGATTTCTACGGTAGCATAGTTGAAATGCACATTGGGTAGCCTGCGGATTTGCTCCAGCGTCGTGATATAATCGGTGAGATATTGCGAGAAATCGGAAATTTTCTGCGAGAATGCATTGAAATTGCACATCACATTGTCGCTCGGCCCTACAATGAGCGTATCAAGGGAAATGCGGTAGTGCAATGCCAGGGTACTCAGTTCCTGTGGCGACAAAAAGGTGTCGCCGCGCAAACGGCGGTACACCGGGTCTTTTCCCAGGTGCAGGATATTGGCCAAATCCTCCACAGCGTCGGCGCGGCGGGGATAGCGGGATAAAATCAATTCAAAAAGTTGGTCTTGCAAATTTTGTGGCGCCATGAGATAGAAGGGTTACACAGGGCCGAAAATAGGCAAGATTTTTTATTGAGGGTTGATGAGGGTTGATAAAGGTTGATGGGGGTTGATAATCAGCCACCCGGAATACGAAAGAATTGATCCCTACCGAGCCGATGATTATCAACCTTTATCAACCCTCATCAACTTTTTCATCAACCCTCATCAACCCTCAAGTATTTATCCCCTGCTCTTTCAACGTCTCCCGCAGCAAAGGTTCCAGCCCGCTTTTTTGCGCATCGGCTTTTATCCGTTTGGTGAGTTCGTCGTACAGCGTTTGGGAAGGAATTTTATCGATCTGATAGGTGAGCAATCCCACCAGCCTTGCGTATCGCATGCGTTGATACCACACAAAAGCAATAATGCCGGCCGCCAACAAAGCAAGCAGTGTGAGGAGTTTGCCTGCCTGTTTTTGCACAAAAGGAACATCGCGGTGCACAATTTTGTCGACGCCGCGCAGGATGGTGTCGATGGTGGGTTGCAAAGCGCCCTGTATCAGTACCTGGGCCTGTTGCTGGGTTTGTTCGCCCAGCAGGTTGTCGATGATACTGCGGATTTTTTCTTTCGAGGAGGCCGTTCCCAAGGAGTCAAGCGAGGCTTGAATCATGTCGCTGAGCAAATAGCGCGTGTCCTTACGAAGGCGGCCGGTCATTTCTTCGATGGTCCCGATGAGGAATTTCTTCAGGTCTTCATCCTTGATACTGTTCTTCAGACGGTCGAGCCGGTTTTCCAGCGTCTGGCCTAACTGGACGAGTTGCGCATCGGTCAGGTTACCGAGACTGTCGATGGTACGCATGATTTTTTGAATATCGGGGTCAAGTGTATCCGCCGCTCCTTTCAGTCCCTGAAGCAGGCTTTGGGATATTACATGCGCCCTGGAACCCGCGCCCATCGTAGCGCTTTGCCCGGCATAAAAAGCAATGGAATCGATTTCTGGTCGGGTTTTGAGCAGCAGGGATTTTACGTCTACCCGATCGACTTCGTTCTTGAGCAGACCGCAGGATACAATACCTGCCAGGGCGATGGCAAAAAAAAATGCCGACAGAGAAGAGGTAACTGTTTTCAGGTTCATGGTGTGAGTGGATTGGAGATTTGGAATGCCTGTCAATTGAAAATCAATTCATTATGCACGAGGGATTGCTACATCGAAAGTACATCCGCTTGCACAAACTTAATGTATTCGAACAGCCCATGAGTGAACCAGAATAAAAAAATTACCAGCCCCCTTGTGCATATTCATTTTTCAAATAACTTTGCATTTCAAAGTATTTTTAAAACCATCGAATCTATGGAATCCACCGAACCTTCTTTCTGGCAACGACAGGCCACCACCATCAAAGGCATATTGATATTTTTCCTGTTGCTGGTATTGCTCATCCCCACGTCTATGGTCGACAGTCTTATCAGCGAACGGCAGAGCAGGCAAGCAGAAGCCGTGGCCGAGGTAAGCAGCAAATGGGGGCAGAGCCAGACGCTGGCAGGCCCTGTTTTGATCGTTCCCTATCAGGTCATACAACGCGCGGCTGACGGCAAGGAAATTGCCCGCGAAACCAAATACGCCTATTTTTTACCCGACGAACTCAACGTACAAAGTACGGTAAACCCCGAAAAACGCCACCGCGGCATTTTTGATGTCGTATTGTATTCCTCTCAAATTACGATGGAGGGCTCTTTTGCACAGCCCGTGCTGGCGTCGTTGGTGCCACCTGGCGCCGAAGTGCAGTGGAACAAAGCGGCGCTCGAATTCGGCATTCCCGACCTGCGGGGGCTCAAAGACCAGGTAACGCTTCAATGGAATGAACAGCAGCGGGTATTCGAACCCGGCATTCCGATTCCGGGCGTGGCCGGCAGTGGTATACATGTGGCACTGGCACTCGACCCTGTGGGCACTGCCGCGCATCGTTTCCGCATCAATGTGGCCCTGAAAGGCTCGGGGTCGCTGTTTTTCACCCCGTTGGGCAAAGTAACGACCGTAAAAATGAACTCGCCCTGGGCTGATCCGAGTTTTACCGGTGCTTTTTTGCCCGATGAAAAAAATATTTCCGCATCCGGTTTCGACGCCTCCTGGAAAGTGCTCAACCTGAACCGGAATTATCCGCAGCAGTGGAACAGCGACCAGACCGTTTCGATAGAGGAAAGCACCTTTGGTGTGGATTTTATCCTTCCGGTAGATAATTACCAGAAATCGACCCGCTCGGTGAAATATGCCATCCTGTTTATCGGCCTCACTTTCCTCACCGTCTTTTTTGTGGAAATGCGGCAGGAACGCCCGGTGCATCCGTTCCAGTATGCCCTCATTGGGCTGGCCCTGGTCATTTTTTACACCTTGCTGGTAGCGATTTCCGAGCAGGTGCCTTTCAATGCAGCCTACCTGATTTCGGCCCTCATGACGATCGGGCTGACCGGCCTGTATGCCAAGGCCTTGTTTGAGTCGGGGCGCATGGCGCTGCTCGTCAGTGGTGCACTTACAGTGTTGTACGGTTTCCTTTTTGTGGTGCTGCAACAACAAGACTACGCGCTGCTGATCGGAAGCCTCGGCCTGTTCGTGATTCTGGGTGTAGTCATGTATTTCTCGCGAAGAATCGTTTAGTTATCGGGTGGTTATTGGTTATCTGTTATTGGTTATCAGGGGTGGGTAAGGGATGATGGGTGTTTCAGGCTGGAGGCTCGGGAAAGGTTGAGTTGGTTGAGAGGTTGAGTTGGTTGAGTTGGTTGAGAGGTTGAGTTGGTTGAGATGTTGATATTCAGCCACGCAGCAGCCGGAGTAAGGTTTTGGATCACATGAGTGGCCAACCTCTCAACTCCTCAACTAACTCAACCTCTCAACCAACTCAACCTTTCCCGAGCCTCCAGCCTGAAACACCCATCATCCCTTACCCACCCCTGATAACCAATAACCAATCACCAATAACTAATCCACCACCATGCCCGCACCTTTCAACTCCTGCTGCAACATACCCTGCGGCAGTTCCCGGTATTCGTATTGCTGATTCCGCAATTGGGGCACAAAACCTGCTTCTTTGATGGCCTGCTGAATACCATCGGCGGTGAAGCGGAAGCGAGCGCCGGCGGCCGACACTACATTTTCCTCGATCATGATACTGCCCCAGTCGTTGGCGCCGGCGTGCAGGCACACCTGGGCGATTTGTTTGCCCACCGTGAGCCAGGAAGCCTGGATATTGACAACATTGGGAAGCATAATGCGGCTCATGGCGATCATGCGCACATATTCGTCGCCCGTAACGGCATTGCGGGCGCGTTTGATCTTTTTCAGGATCGTGTCCTCATCCTGGAAAGGCCAGGGGATAAACGCCAGAAAACCTTTGGCATCGGCGGGTTTTTCCGACTGCACCTGCCGGAGTGCAGCGAAGTGTTCCATGCGTTCGAGGTTGGTTTCAATATGCCCGAACATCATGGTAGCCGAGGTGGTGAGGTGCAACTGATGTGCGGCGCGCATCACGTCAAGCCATTCCTCGCCGCCGCATTTTCCTTTGGAAATAAGGCGGCGCACCCGGTCGCTCAGGATTTCGGCGCCTGCGCCGGGTAGCGAATCGAGGCCGCTTTCCTGGAGCGCCTTGAGCACATCGTAGTGGCTCATTTTTTCCAGTTTGGCAATGTGCGCCACTTCCGGCGGCCCGAGCGCGTGCAACTTAAGGGAGGGGTACAGGTCTTTGAGTTGTCTGAACAAGTCGGTGTAAAATGCCAGGCCGAGATCGGGATGGTGGCCGCCTTGCAGCAGCAGTTGTTCACCACCAAAGCGAAATGTTTCCTCGATTTTCTGTTTGTATTCCTCGATGCTGGTGACGTAGGACTCCTCGTGGCCGGGGCGTCGGTAAAAATTGCAGAATTTGCAATTGGCAATGCACACGTTGGTCGTGTTCGAGTTGCGGTCGATGATCCAGGTAACGGTGTTGCCGGGCACATGCTGGTAGCGCATGGCATTGCCCACATACATGAGTTCGGCGGTGGTGGCATTTTCAAATAAAAAAACACCTTCTTCGGGGGTGAGCCATTCGTGGCGCAGGGCGCGGTGGAGCAGGTCGGAAATATTCATATCAGGATGCGTTGGGGTGCCTGCAATATGCGGCTTGCAACGCTTTCAATTTTTTCTGAAAACAAAATTACATCGGGAAGGTTGGGTAGCGGAACTCTTATGAGAAAATAAATGTTTCTTGCACGCATTTGCGTCTAATTGCTGGCATAAAATGTGGGTGTTCAAAATATTAAACAGCCTCCTACATTACAGGTTAAATATTTTTTAAAGCAGCCGGTAGCATAGCACCCTCGAAAACGAAGTCGCCTAATTTGGACGTTTCTCCACCGGTGGCTTATTCATTTACCATAAAAAGGCAGGATCATTTGTCACCATGTATGGTCATCGACCTGTCACCCTTTTGCCCTAATATGTCTTATATCATTCAAAAAGAAACTGCTTTTCAGCGCATCCGGCGCATTTTCCTGCAATCGCTGAAAGGCGAAGAACAGGACTACACCACCGGAAGTATCGACCGCGCTATTGTATTGCTTGCCATTCCGATGATTCTGGAAATGGCTATGGAATCTTTATTTGCCGTAGTAGATGCTTTTTTTGTAGCAAAAGTCGGCGTGGAAGCCGTTGCCACCGTAGGTCTTACCGAGTCGATGCTGACACTGGTGTATTCCATCGCCATCGGGCTGAGTGCGGCCGCAACAGCCATGGTAGCCCGGCGTATCGGCGAGGGCAATAAAGATGCAGCCGCAAAAGCCGGCGCACAGGTCATCTTGATCGCTTTGGCGCTGTCGGTTTTGATTGCGGTGCCGGGTTATTTCTATGCAGAAGACCTGTTGCGCCTGATGGCCCACGATACGAGTGTGTCGAGTACAGGCTTTCATTTTACGCGGCTGTTGCTGACGGCCAACCTGCCCATCTTGCTGCTCTGGATGCTCAACGGTATTTTTAGGGGTGCCGGCGATGCTGCCACAGCCATGCGAGCCTTGTGGATTGCCAATGCGGTGAATATCGTACTGTGCCCCTTGCTGATATTTGGCTGGGGGCCTATTCCGGCTATGGGTGTCATCGGTTCGGGTATCGCCACCACCATCGGGCGCTCGAGCGGGGTTATTTATCAGTTGTGGAACCTGTTTGAAGTGGGCAAAATTGTGCGTTTGCGCTGGAATATGCTGAAACCCAAATGGGACATTATCGGCAGCCTGCTGAAAATCGCTTCGGGCAGCACCGGCCAGTACCTGATCGCTTCGGCCAGTTGGATCTTCATGATTTTTATCCTGGGCCGCATCGGCAAGGAAGTGACCGCCGGTTACACTATTGCTATACGTATTGTAGTGTTTACCATTTTGCCTTCCTGGGGTATGGCCAATGCAGCCGCCACACTGGTTGGGCAAAACCTGGGCGCCGGCCATCCCGAACGGGCTGAAAAATCGGCCTGGCGGGCAGGTTTTTTCAATATGATTTTCATGGGAACGGTCGGCATCTGCTACCTGATTTTTGCCCCCTCCCTGATCCGCATATTTACGGACAACCCGCAGGCCATCCAGTCGGGCGCGCTTGCTTTGCGCATTATCGCCGGTGGTTATGTGTTCTATGGCTGGGGTATGGTACTGACACAAGCCATCAATGGCGCCGGCGATACCCGCACCCCGACCCTTCTCAACTTCATCTTTTTCTGGATGGTCGGTATGCCGCTGGCCGTTTTGCTGGCCCTACACCTCGGCTGGGGCCAAACGGGCGTGTACTGGAGTATCTTCACCAGCGAATCGTGTATGGCCCTGGCAGCCATGTGGGTGTTCAGGAGAGGGCGGTGGAAGACGGTGAAAGTGTAGTGGTGAGTAGTGAGTGGTGAGTGGTGAGTAGTGAGTAGTGAGTGGTGAGTAGTGGGTGGTGAGTAGTGTTGTTTTTAGCCACTCTTTTGAAGAAACCAAAAGCAACGTGAGTAAAACTCACCACTCACTACTCACCACTCACTACTCACCACTCACCACTCACCACTCTAAAAAAGTTTCCCCTGTGGCGTCGGCGCATGCTCCATTTCGTGTTTCAGCAGCCATTCCTTGCGCCACAGATCGCCGCCGTAGCCGACGAGTTTTCCATTGCTTCCGATAACCCGATGGCAGGGGATGATGATGGTAATCGGGTTGCTGCCATTGGCGGCGCCCACGGCCCGAATGGCTTTGGTATCGCCGTATCTTTTTGAAATTTCCAGATAGGAAGTGGTGACACCATATGGAATATCGAGCAGCAAATTCCAGATATGTTGTTGAAATGCGGTGCCTTCCGGTTGCAAAGGAAGGTCGAACCGCAGACGTTTTCCTTCAAAATACTCGTTTAGTTGGCGCGTAGCCTCCCGAATGGCAGCAGGTATGTCGCCCTCGGAGGCTGCATGGGTACGGGCAGGCCTGCGCTCGGTTTCCACAAAAAGAATGCTGTGCAACTGCGTGTCGGTGCCTGTAATCTGCAGCGTGCCAATCGGAGAATCGATGTAGGTAGTGTAGGCGGCCATGCTCAAAAGTACAAACAAGTTTATACTGAATTGAAGCCTTTTCCATCAGTACACATTATTTAACGTACCTTTGCGCCCTCAAAAGTAGCAGGGCGCCGCCCTTGTGTCAGATTTCTATGAAAAACATTCGCAATTTCTGCATCATTGCGCACATCGACCACGGGAAAAGTACCCTGGCTGACCGTTTGCTGGAATACACCAATACCATCAGCAAACGCGACATGCAAGACCAGGCACTCGACAATATGGACCTCGAGCGGGAGCGTGGTATTACCATCAAGAGCCACGCTATCCAGATGGCATACAAACATCCTGCCGACGGACAGGAATACATTTTTAACCTCATCGACACACCCGGACACGTCGACTTCTCCTACGAAGTGAGCCGCTCCATTGCCGCCTGCGAAGGCGCGCTGTTGCTGGTGGATGCCACACAAGGCATTCAGGCACAAACGATTAGCAACCTGTACCTGGCCGTAGATCACAACCTGGAAATCATCCCGATTGTGAACAAGGTGGATATGGACAGCGCTATGGTAGAGGAAGTGCAGGATCAGATCATGGACCTGATCGGTTGCGACCGCGAAGACATTATTTCAGCCTCCGGCCGCACTGGTATCGGTATTCCGGAAATCCTGGCAGCCGTAGTCGACCGAGTGCCAGCCCCGAAAGGCGACCCGGAAGCACCGCTGCAAACCATGATTTTTGACTCCATGTTCAACTCCTACCGTGGTGTGATCGCCTATGTGCGGGTAATGAACGGATGCATGCGCAAGGGCGATAAAATCAAATTTTTAAATACCGGCAAGGAAGTCGTGGCCGAAGAAGTGGGCGTATTGAAACTCGGCCAGTTCGAAGCCGCCGAAATCAGCACCGGCGACGTAGGCTACGTCATCACAGGCATCAAAGTGAGCCGCGAAATCAAGGTGGGTGATACGATTACCCACGTGGCGCGCCCCTGCCAGGAGGCCGTAAAAGGTTTTGAAGAGGTAAAACCCATGGTATTTGCCGGGGTGTATCCGCTCGACAACGACGATTTTGAAGACCTGCGCGACTCCCTGGAAAAACTGCAACTCAATGATGCTTCGCTGGTGTTCGAACCCGAAACTTCCGTAGCGCTCGGCTTCGGTTTCCGCTGCGGCTTCCTGGGTATGCTGCACCTGGAAATTGTGCAGGAACGCCTGCAACGCGAATTCGACCAGGACATCATCACCACGGTACCAAACGTAACCTATTTCGCTACCAATATGAAAGGCGAGCGCTTCTCCGTGCGCCAACCCAGCGAACTGCCCGACCCCAACCACCTCGACAACGCGGAAGAACCCTATATCTACGCACAAATCATTACCAAACCCGACTACATCGGCGGTATTATGAAACTGTGCATGGACAAACGCGGTATCCTGCAAAAACAGCACTACCTCACGCCTACGCGTCTGGAAATGATTTTCCACATGCCGCTGGCAGAAATCGTATTCGATTTTTACGATCAGTTGAAATCGCTCACACGTGGCTATGCCTCGTTTGATTACCATATCCTCGACTACCGCATGACCGACCTCGTGCGCCTCGACATCAAACTCAATGGCGAACAGGTAGACGCACTCAGCGCACTCGTACACCGCACCAAAGCGGAATATATGGGACGCCGTATGTGCGAAAAACTCAAGGAACTCCTGCCACGCCAGCAATTCCAGATCGCTATTCAGGCTGCTATCGGGCAAAAAGTGATTGCGCGCGAAACGATTTCTGCCCTGCGGAAGGACGTTACAGCCAAGTGCTACGGTGGCGACATCTCCCGGAAACGTAAACTGCTGGAAAAACAGAAAGAGGGTAAGAAGAAAATGAAGCAGTTCGGTAATGTGGAAGTGCCGCAGGAGGCATTTTTGAAGGTGCTCAAATTAAATGATTAATGCGGGGTTGATCAGACGCGCCTTACGGCGAAGATTAAGATAAGACGCGCCTTGCGGCGCTATGGGGTTTGGGATTGGGCGGATAATGCGGATTAAATAGATTTATATTTCAATATTACTTTGGTATAACAGGTGTACGCTACGATTTGTGTCCTTTGTGCAACCTTTGTGGAATTCGTGGTAAAAAATTTAACCACAACGGACACAAAGGTTGCACAAAGGACACAAATCGTAGCGTACACCTGTTTCAATGGAATATCTCAAAACGAATAATCCAGCAAAATCCATTTTATCCGCATTATCCGCCCAATCCAAAGCCCCATAGCGCCGCAAGGCGCGTCTCATCCATCCCACAAGTAAAAATCAATTTTCCAATGAAAAAAATCCTCTTCCTCCTCTCCTGCCTGTACGCCTGCCAATCCAAACCCACCTCTCCGCCCGCTGCACAGCCCGACGAACGCCCTATCGTTTTTGCCGGCACGTACACCCAGAAACTGGGCCACGTAGATGGCAAGGCTACCGGCATTTACACTTGCCGGTTTGATGCATCAACGGGTGCGCTCATTGTAACGGACACCGTCGGCGGCATCGACAATCCTTCGTTTGTATGTGTGTCGCCCGATAAAAAGTACCTGTATGCAGTGGCCGAAGCAGGTGGAACCCCTGATCGGGCAATGGGCGGCGTGGCAGCATTCCGTATTCTGGAAGGCGGTAAATTGCAGAAAATCAACGAAGTATCATCCTACGGCGTAGCGCCCTGTCATATTTCTACCGACAAATCGGGCAAATTCGTGCTGGTAGCGAATTACGTTACCGGCAATGTGGCTACCTATAGCGTACAAACAGATGGTACCCTGAGCGACTCACTCTGCGTGGTGCAGCACCCTGGCAAAAGCCCCTGGGCGCACATGATTTTGCCTTCGCCCGACGGTGCCACGATCTGGTCGGTCGACAAAGGCATCGATCGCGTGTTTATGTACAGCCTGTCCGAAGAAGGAAAATTGAAAGAACAATTCAGTTTTTCCACCGCAAAAGGCGCCGGGCCGCGCCACCTCGATTTCAACCCCGTGCAGCCCGATCAGTTTGCCGTGATCAATGAAAACAGTTCAACCCTGAATTATTACCGAAAAGAAGGCGAGTTCGATATTCGCCGCCTCGACTCGCTGTCGACCTTGCCCGCCAGTTTCAAGGAAAACAACACTTGCGCCGACGTGCATTTCCACCCCAACGGCAAATTCCTGTATGGCTCCAATCGCGGGCACAACAGCATTGTGGTGTACGGTGTGGATACGCAGACGGGCAAATTGACACTCTTGCAGCACCAGTCGACCCTGGGGCTTATCCCCCGCAACTTCCTCGTCACGCCCGATGGCAAATGGCTGCTGGTAGCCAACCAGAATTCAAGTACGGTGGCTTCCTTCCGGATCGACCCGGCCACAGGACTTTTGAGTCCGGCAGGCCAGCCAAGTGCGGTGCCTACGCCGGTGTGTTTGAAGATGATGTAAAAGGCAGTTGAATATGCGTGCGGGTGCCTTCGCCGGGGCGGCTATCGACGTGTATGCTGCCGCCGGACTGTTGCATTCGGCGTTGCATATTGGCGAGCCCGTTTCCGGCATCGGCAAGCGCCGCGGGGTCGAAACCCTGGCCGTTGTCGCGGATATTGATTTGCAGGCTGCCATTTTCCATCGAAAACTGGATGTTTATTTTGTCGGCCCGGGCGTGTTTGAGGGCATTGTGCAGGGTTTCCTTTACCACCAGAAATACATTACGCCGGAGTTCGCCGCTCAATGGTATGTCGGGCAAATCGGGAATATCGAAGTGGCAGGCGATGTCGGAGTCTTCAAAAAAACTCACCGCATAGCGTCGGATGTATCCTGCCAGGCTGCTGAGGGTGTCGTTGTGGTGATTCAAGGCCCACACGATTTCGCTCATTTTGAGCAGCAACTCCTTGGCTGCGCCGGAAATTTTATCCAGTTCACCCGTTGCGGCGGCTTTCTTTTTCGCCACTTCGCTGAGCAGCGAAATTTTGGATAGCCCCGAGCCAAAATCATCGTGCAGGTCTTCTGCGATGCGCAGGCGTTCGAGTTGCTGGCCTTCCAGCCGCGAGCGCAGGGCGACTACTTTTTGTTCGGCTTCGAGGCGCTCGATGGTATTGCGCTGGAGCTGTTCCTGCTGTTCGGCGAGGCGTTGTTTTTGTCGGTAAGCCCGGCGCATGAGATACAGTACGCCGAGCAATGCGAGGATGCCTGCCAGGGCGCCGTAGGTTTGTAAATTCTTGATTCTGTTGCGGTTTTCGAGGTCGCGGATCGCCAGTTCCTTCTTTTCGGTTTCGTATTTCGTTTCGGAATCGGCCACTTTTTCGGCCATTTTGGCATTAAAAACCGAGTCCATACTGGTGTTGTACAGGTCATCGAAACGGCGGGCTTCCTCAAAATTCCGTTGCAGCAGGTGCCAGTCGCGCAGCCGGGCATAATCTTCGATGACGACCGTTTTTTGCTGCATTTTTTCGGCGCGTTCGAACGACTCGTACAGGTTTTGCCGGGCCGTTTGCATATCGCCCATTTCCATGTAGGCGCGGCCCAGGTCGCCCTGATTTTGAGCAATCATAAAATCATCCTGGTTTTCGCGGGAAAGGGCCAGCGATTTTTGCAGGTACAGGAGTTGTTCGGAACGTTTGCCCAGCGCTCCGTACAATTTTCCCATGATGCCGTAGATATAACCGAGGTGGAGGTTATTGCCCGCGGCAATGAGGAGTTTTTCGGCTTTTTGGGCAGTTGCAAGGGCTTCATCGTATTTTTTCTGGTTGCGAAGCACCTCTGTGATATTGATATAAGAGGCGCCGATGCCTGCCGACATCTGGATTTTTTCAAAGGCTTGAAGGGCAATATTGAAATAACGCAGCGCTTCGTCGTAGCGTTTCAGGTCCATGTAGGTGAGGCCCAGGTTCAGGTTGGCCACGCCGGTAACCTCGGGTTTGTTCATTTTTTCGGCTTCCCTCTGTACCTCCAGTTGGTACACGAGGGCAGCATCGAAACGTCCCTTGCGGTATTCAATGGTTCCAAGGCGGGTGAGTGCGCCCAGCAGGTTTTTTTTAGCGGCGATAGCACGGGCGTATGGCAATTCTTCTTGCGTAATTTTTTCGGCTTTTTCATAATCGCCGAAGTTGAGCCAGGTTTCCGAAATGCTGTTGAGTGCGCTGGCAATGACAGCCGTATCATTGAGTTGGCGTGCCAGTTGGAGCGATTCATCCCCATACTGAAGTGCTTTATCTTTATTGGAAAAGCGGTATTCCCAACTGAGTACAAACAGGAGTGTGGCACGTTCAATACCTTTTGCCCCCGTTAGTACCTTTTCAAGGCTATCGACCCTGGACTGTGCAACTGCCCCGGCGTTCAGGCAACACCATAGCAGGCAAACAAGCATGATGGAAATTGCCCGGCAAAAAAGGTAGCGGGCTGCAGACACAGCAAGGAAGAAGGATGTATTCATATCTGAAAATTAACTGTACAACAATCGTTTCCATTCCAGGAAAACAATTTCAGACATAAAAAATGTGGTGTTTTGCGCAGTGAAAGTATTTTTTATTTTGAATATTTATTGTTTTATAAACACTTAATTCATTTTTTATTTTTTCAATGAAATTTAATTACACCACCAATCCATTGTTGCCCCTTGTCTCTTGCCCCTTGCTCTTTGCCCCTTCTCACTATCTCTCCCCTCTCATTTTATTCAACGCTTCCGTCCTCGTCTGCACATGCAGTTTTTCATAAATGTTGTGGATATGTCTCTTTACCGTTTCGATGCTGATAAATAGTTCGGCGGCAATTTCTTTGTACAGATAACCTTTTGCCAGCAGGTCGAGAATTTCTTTTTCCCGCGCTGTGAGTACGGCCAGTTCAGGAACAGGTTCCGGTTTTTTTTGAAATGAGGCTACGACGCGGCGAGCGATTTCGCTGTTCATCGGAGAGCCGCCCTGATGCAGATCGTGCAGGGCTTCCAGCAGTTTTTCCGGCGAAGTGCGCTTTAGCAGGTATCCATTGGCGCCTGCCTTGAGGGCATTGAAAATGTGTTCGTCGTCTTCATACACGGTACACATAGTGATTTGCAAGGCAGGCAATTGCTCTTTGAGTATTCTCACCGCATCAATACCGCTCATGCCCGGCAGGTGAATATCCATGATCACCACATCCGGTTGGACCGCAACAATTCCTGTCAGGGCAGCCTCTGCATTGTCATAAGATGGCAGGCATTCAAATTCGGGCACACTGCCGATAATGGTTTCAAATGACTGCCGGATATCAGCGTCATCTTCAACTATGGTCACTCGGATAGGCTTCATTGTGGAGGATTTGGACGTGAATGGTTTGTGGTGTCAAATGTACACAGCGCCGGGCGAGTGAGGGAATCACCCGTTTGTTGTATTTGACGGAGTCCTGAGTCGTAAGTCCTGAGTCCTGAGTCTGTAGAGTACACCTACTCATGTTTAGCCATGCTAAATAAGGATGCCTAAAGTAGAACGGTCAACTCTACAGACTCAGGACTCAGGACTTACGACTCAGGACTCCGTCAAATACAACAAACGGGTGATTGTCTACCCCTTTCCCGCACCCCCACCTTTGTCCTGTTCAAATTTCACCACCAAATCAATCTTTCAACATGAAAACGATCGAACAACGGGACACCATGATTCACAACTGCTTTATGATCGGCATGCTTGCTTTTTTCACCTGCCTATGGTGTGCAATGGACCACGAAGCCTTGTCGACACTGATCCAGTCCATGCAAAATGCCTGGGTCAATTTCGGGGAATGGACTTCTTCCGGCATGATGAGTCCACATAAAATTTAATGACAACAGCCTAAATCTGAAACACTTATGAAAAAGGTACTCAAAGTGCTCGGTTATACACTGGGAAGTCTGCTGTTGGTCGTGTTGTTGTTTGCAGCATATATTCAATTCACGCCGCTGCCTGTTTATAAAGTACAAGCCCCTGAACTGCATATTCAACCCGACAGTGCGCTCATTGCAGAAGGCGGCAGAATCGTGATGACGATGTGTGCAGAATGCCACCGCAGCGAAGACGGCCAATTGGGGGGCAAACTCTGGGCCGACAACGATATGTTCGGCAAACTATGGTCGGCCAATCTGAGCAAACACCCCGAAGCAGGTATTGGTCAGTACACCGACGGTGAACTGGCATATATGATTCGGACAGGCGTAAAACGAGACGGACATTATGCCGGGCCGTTTATGGCGCATCCACTTATGGCAGATGAGGATATTGCGGCCATCATCGCTTTCCTGCGCTCCGATGCGCCTGCTGTGCAGCCCATCGATCGCCGCCCGCCACCGCCAGAATACCATTTTGTAGGAAAATTGGTGTACAAACTGATATTCAAGCCACTGCCCTACCCCTCTGAGCCTGTGCACCCGCCACCTGCTTCCGATCAAATCGCCTGGGGGAAATACCTCGCCACCGACAAATGGCAATGCTATCGCTGTCATTCGGCCAGTTTTGAAACGAACGACGACCTGAATCCCGAAAAATCAGTCGGTTTTTTTGCTGGCGGGAATCCAATGCCCGACCCCGATCACAACATCATCCTGACAGCAAACCTCACACCCGATCCTGAAACAGGTATCGGCAACTGGACACAGGCACAATTTATGGAGGCCATCCGTTCCAGAAAACGCCCCGACGGCACATCCGTCCGCCTGCCTATGCCGCCTTTAACCGCCCTCTCCGATGCTGAACTGATGGCCATATGGGCATACTTGCGCACCATTCCCGCCGTCAAAAGCCCTGCGCGCGCGCCCTCCTAAATGTTGATGAGGGTTGATGAGGGTTGATGAGGGTTGATAAGGTTGATAAGGTTGATGAGGTTGATATTCATCAGCTCGGTAGGGATCAATTCTTTCGTATTTCGAGTGGCTGATTATCAACCCTTATCAACTCTTATCAACCCTCATCAACTCTTATCAACCCTCATCAACTCTATCAACCCTCATCAACTCTATCAACCTCATCAACTCTATCAACCCCATCAACTCTTATCAACCCATTTCACTCACTTTCAATTTTTTTTCAACCAATGAAAAACACTTTCTTTCACCTGCTTGCTTGCTGCGCATTCGCGCTGTTCACCCAAAACTCCTATGCTCAAACCGCCAAAGACGAAGCCGATTTGAAAGGCTACTGGAAAGATGTTTGGGAGTCTTACGAATCCGGAAATACGGAAGCCATGTGGGCTGCCTACACCGAAGATGCCGCTGAAATCGGACCCGACGGTAGTTATGTTCAAGGTAAAAAAGCGCTTCGCGAAAACTGGGACATGATCATGAAAATGGTGGATGCACCCCCGAAATTCACCTACGAAAACCCTTCCGTTCGTTTCATCACGCCTGATGTGGCCATTCTCGTTTGGGATTCCAGTGCCGACATCAAAATAAAAGGACAGCAGGTAGGCGGGAAAACCAAGGGTATGGCCTTAGCACACCGAACTGCCGGCAAATGGCTGATCGAATTTGATTCCATTACACCCGTGATCAGCATGCCCGGGAACTGATGAAGAGGGTGTTTTTGTGTGCTTCGCACTTGGGGTTGAGATGTTGGATGAGACACGCCTTACGGTGCTGATAAAACGCGCCTTACGGCGCTATGGGGTTTGGGATTGGGCGGATGATGCGGATTAAATGGATTTTGCTGAATTATTCGTTTTGAGATATTCCATTGAAATAAAAATCTGTTTAATCCGCATCATCCGCCCAATCCCAAACCCCATAGCGCCGTAAGGCGCGTTTTATCAGCACCGTAAGGCGTGTCTCATCCAACATCTCAACCCCAAGTGCGAAGCACACAAAAACACCAATCATTATCCAAATCTCCATTCACTTCGTATATGCCTTCACCTGCGATGTTGCAGGATGTTCACCGAAAAAAACCTGTTTACACATGAGAACACTTCTTTTCACATTCCTTTCTTTACTCTGCATTTCTGCGAACGCACAAACAATCATTGCCGACAGCCTGCGGGTGCCGGTGGGGGTCGGCATCGACGTCCAGGGACGTGCGTGGGTAGTAGAATCCGGCTATGGTTTCAACGACGGCGCCGTTTCCCTCGTTCAAGGCAACGGCGACATTTGGCCGGTAGTGGTCGGACTGCCTTCGCTGTTCGACACGGTCAATCAGGAGGGTGTCGGGCCCTGGCATACCCTTGAATTGCCAGGCAACAGACTGGCGATAACAGAGGGCGCAACGGGCCAGGTGCTGATTTTTGACCTGAGCGGCTTCACGCCCGGCATAAGCGCTCCACAGACACTGGTGGAAGCGGTTGCCACCTTGAATATTGCCGAATTTGTTCTTGGACAAGGCATTCCGGAAAGCGACCCCTACTCTATGGCGCTCGATGAGTTTTCCAATTTGTATGTGGCAGATGCAGCGGCCAACGCCATCATAAAAGTAACGCCGGTAGGCCAAATGTCGATTTTCGCTACTTTCCCGTCTACCCCCAACCCTTTGCCGTTCGGTCCGCCAATGGTAGATGCCGTTCCAACCCGGATCATCAGCAAGCCTGGCGGCGGCTTTTATGTGTGCCAACTCACCGGCTTCCCGTTTTTGGACGGCTCTGCGCAAATATTTCTGGTGGATGCAACCGGCACTGTAAGCACCTATGCCTGGGGACTCACAACACTCACCGATATGGCACTGGATGCTGCTACGGGCGACTTGTATGTCTTACAATTCGGGCATTTCGAACTCGACCCCAATTTACCGCCGGGTTTTGCGCCGGGCAGCGCCCGGGTAACCCGTATCAAACCGAATGGAACGCAGGAAGTGGTACTGGAAAACTTTGACCCTTCGGCGGGTCTGGCGCTCGATGCACATGGCAATCTGTATATCACGCAAATTGCGACGGGGGAATTGCTGAAATGGGACAATATCACCACTGCTTCGCACGAGTTGAAGGCTGCTGTAAATGATCTTTCCATTGCGCCCAACCCTGTTGCCACACAGACGCGCATTTCGTTTTCTCTTCCCGATGTTTCGGACGTACAACTGCGCGTCCTCAATGCACAAGGGCAACTGGTGTACACTCAAAACCTGGGCCGCCTGCCCGAAGGCGCGCACCAGACGGAATGGCTGCCAGGCGCATGCCCTTCCGGCGCCTATCAACTGGAAATCATCACGGAGCGTGGCCGGGCTGCGCACATGCTGGTGCGGATGTGAAGGGGTGTGTTTTGGTGTTTTTGTGTTTTGGGGGGCTTCGTTCTTGGGGTTGAGAGGTTGGATAAGACGCGCCTTACGGCGCTATGGGGTTTGGGATTGGGCGGATGATGCGGATTAAATGGATTTTGCTGAATTATTTGTTTTGAGATATTCCATTGAAATATAAATCTATTTAATCCGCATCATCCGCCTAATCCCAAACCCCATAGCGCCGTAAGGCGCGTCTTATCCAACCTCTCAACACCAAGAGCGAAGCCCCCAAAAACACTAAAACACCTATCTCAAGGCTTCACCACCTTCTTGAAATCACCCGCTTTTACCACGATCATTTTCGAATAATCGAGGTGTTTTTTGATGGCTGCGTTCACTTTTTCGGGAGTGAGGGCAGCCACATTTTTTTCCTTGTTGGCATTCCAGGAAAAATCGCGGCCCAGTTCGAGGTAATAATTCAGCGTATTGGCCAGGTAGCCATCGCCGGCACGATTTACCTTTTGCGAACTTAGCCAGCCCGATTTGGCTGCTTCCAGTTCAGTAGCCGTAAACCCTTCTTTCGAAGCGCGTTCGATTTCTTCCTTGAAAGCGGCTTCAAGTTTCGACAGGTTTTCAGGGTTGTAAATCATAAACGACGAGAACGCCGCATTTTGGTCCCAGTCGCTGGCCGAAAAACTGCCGCGTACGGTATAACTCAATCCTTCTTTCTGGCGAATACGGGTAGCGAGGCGCGAATTGAGGAAACCGCCGCCGAGCATGTAGCCGCCGAGTTCGACGGCCGGGTAGTCTGCGTCGTCGGAGCGCATAGAGAAGCCATAGCCTGCTACATAGGCTGCATTGGCCTTGTCAGGCGTATTGATTTCTTCTGTACGGGGCGCCACGGGCTGGTAATCCGTGCTGTAACGTTTGTACCGAACAGGGTTTTTCCAGTCGCCAAATACTTCTTTCAGTACCGCTTCGGCTTCTTTTTGGTCAAAATCGCCCACAATGGCTGCTGTGGCATCGGAAGCGCCGTAGAAATCCTTGTAGAAGGTTTTCACCTGATCGAGCGTGACGGCTTTGATGGATGCAATCTGTTCGTCGAACGTTTCTGAATAGCGCGGGTCGTCTTTAGGATATTCCGGGCGGGAAATACGTCCGAAAACATTGTAGGCAATGGAAGTAGGGTCGGTACGGGTTTCTTCGATCCCAGCCAATTGTTCCTGCTTCATTTTGTCGAATTCATTCTGCGGGAATGCGGGTTTGCGCAGCACTTCTCCAGCCAGCCGAATCACATCGGCAAAGTGTTCGCGGTCGGTTTCGATAGAAATTTCCACGCCATTGGCGCCGCCGAAGAAAGAAGCCCGGGCTTTCAATTTGTCAAAGGCCTCTTTGAGTTGTTCACGGTTTTTGGTCAGCGTGCCTTTATCGAGCATAGAGCCTGTGAAATCGCCGATGGTCGATTTGCCCATAGCCGTTTGCAGGGTACCGAAATTGAGCGAAATGCGCGCAGTTACTACGTCGCCGCGGGTTTCCTTGGGCAACAGCGCGTATTTCATACCATTCGGCAAGGATTTGCGGATAGTGCGTTTTTCAATATTCTCGGGCGAAGGGTCGAAATCTTCGCCTTGCGAAATAGGGGCCCTGCCCTTGTAGTCCTTCAACAATGCAGCCACATCGGGGGCAGCGGGAATTTCGGCACGGTCCGGGTTTTTGTCAGGAATAAAAGTGCCGAGGGTACGGTTGGCCGATTTGAAATATTTGGCTACCACCAGCATGACATCCTCGCGGGTCACTTTTTCGAGGTTATCGCGGTACAAAAACGCCAGTCGCCAGTCACCGGCGCCCACAAAATTGCTCAGGCTGAGTCCAACGCGGCTGCTTTCCTTGAAAAACATTTCCTGGTTTTTTATCAGGCGCGCCTTGGCCTTATCCACTTCTTCCTGGGTAGGCGGGTTGGTTTTAATTTCTTCGAGCACGGCCAGCATGATCTGACTGGCAGAGTCGAGCGAGCCGTCGGCGCGTACTTCGGTGACGAAACGTGTCACACCGGCTTCTGCAAAACCGGACGCGCCGCCGTAGGCCGCCACGGCTTTTTTGCTTTCTACCAGGGCTTTGTAAAGGCGGCCCGTGGGTTCGTCTGTGAGAAGGTTCGACAAAACCGTCAGTGCCGGGTAGTCGGGATGTGTACTCGCGCAACTGCGGTACATGGCTGCAAACACCTGAATATCGCCGCTGCGGCGCAGGGTAACAGAGCGTTCGCCGTCTTGCGTAGGCTCTTCGGTGTAGGTGGGCACGAGTTTGCGTTCCGGGCGCGGAATTGGAGAGAAATACTGATGCACGAGGTCGAGCGTTTTTTGCTCGTCCATTTTTCCGGCAATCAACAGCACGGCATTGTCCGGCTGGTAATATTTGTGATAAAATGCCTGCAGGCGTTCGATGGGCGCTTTTTCAATGTCCGATTTTTCACCGATGGTCAGGTGTCCGTAGTTGTGAAAATTGAAGGCTGTTGCCATCATTCGTTTGTACAATACGGCACCAGGGCTGTTTTCGCCCGATTCATATTCATTGCGCACCACGGTAAATTCACTTTCCAGGTCTTTGCGGGCGATGTAGGAATTCACCATGCGATCGCTTTCCAGGTCGAGCGCCCAGCGCAGGTTCTCATCCGTAGCGTCGAAGGTTTCAAAATAATTGGTACGGTCAAACGAAGTAGTACCATTGGGCCTTGCGCCGTGTTCGGTCAGTTCCTGCGGGATATTAGGGTGTTTAGGCGTGCCTTTAAACACCAGGTGTTCGAGCAAGTGAGCCATACCCGTTTCACCATAGTCTTCGTGGCGGGAACCTACTTTGTAGGTGATATTTACCGTAAGGATTGGCTTGGACTGATCCGGGAACAGCAGCACCTGCAATCCATTGGCCAGGCGATATTCTGTAATACCCTCCACGGAAGTGACGTATTGTACGCCTTCCGGAAGGCGTAGTTTTGTTTGACCTTGTGCAAAATAATATGAAAAAAGGGCAGCAAGGAACAAGGTGAGCCGCCCGACAAATGGAGTTGTCTTCATGTTGATATGTTTAATTGTTAAATGTCCTGAGTTTAAAGTCCTGAGTCCTGAGTCCTGAGTCCTAAGTCTGTAGAGTACACCTTGGTACACTTGGCTTTTGTTTATATAAATACCAGGCGTAACAAGGTGTACTCTACAGACTTAGGACTCAGGACTTAGAACTCAGGACTTATTTTACCACCTAATCAGCGCGCTCGCCCAAGTAAATCCGCTGCCAAAGGCTGCCAGGCACACCAGATCGCCATCTTTGACTTTACCGGCTTCCCAGGCTTCACACAGGGCAATGGGCACCGAAGCCGCAGTGGTATTGCCGTATTTCTGAATATTGTTCCACACCTGGTCGTCGCGCAGGCGGAGCGTTTTTTGTACAAACTGGCTGATGCGCAAATTGGCCTGGTGCGGAATCAGCATATTTATATCGGAAGCCTCCAATCCCTGTTCTTTCAAGGCTTCGTGGATCACTTCGGGGAATTTGCTGACAGCCATTTTAAACACAAACTGCCCCTCCATATTGGGGTAGTAATTGCCTTCGGAGATCATTTTCGGGGTAATAAAAATTTCGCCGTAGGTATCTGTAGGCGGGTATCCAAAATCCACCTGCTCGTCCATGTGTTGTTTGTGGTAACCGCCATGTGCGCCGGGGTTGATAAACGCCAGTTTTTCTGCATAGGTACCATTTGAATGGAGTTTGGTGGTCAAAATTCCACGATTGGGGTCGTCGGAAGGTTGAACGACCACTGCGCCGGCTCCATCGCCGAAAATGACGGTCACATTGCGGCCGCGCGTACTGAAATCGAGGCCCATCGAGTGCATTTCGGAGCCAACTACCAGCACATTTTTATACATGCCGGTTTTCACAAACTGATCGGCAATGCTCAGGGCATACACGAATCCGCTGCACTGGTTGCGAATGTCGAGCGCGCCGGCCTCCTGTGATGTGATGCCCAGTTCGCGCTGGAGCAGAACGCCGCAACCGGGGAAATAATAGTCGGGACTGAGGGTGGCAAAAACGATAAAGTCGATCTCTTGAGGTTGAATGCCCGCCCGTTCGCAAGCGATACGGGCAGCGGCGGCAGCCATGGTGGTGGTGGTTTCTTCATGTTTTTTGCCATAACGGCGTTCCCGGATGCCCGTGCGTTCCTGTATCCACTCGTCAGTGGTGTCCATTACTTTGGTGAGGTCGTCGTTGGTCACCACGCGTTCGGGAACGTAATAGCCGATACCGGCAATTTTGCTGCGATTCATAACTGGAGTCGGATGAAAAGTTGAGACGTTTGTTTCAGAATTTTCTACACAAAAAGGGCTGGATAAACTAATAATGTACAGGCAAAGTTGCCAAAAATATGACAAAAAATTGGTTTTTAATATATCGGCTGCCAGTGCCTGTTCGCTGCCATTCCCGGAAATCTTCCAAACAAATGCCTTCTCCGGGAAAAATTCCCGTTTTTTGCGACAAAATCCTGCTCATACCCTCGCATGCTCTACGATATACTGATCACTTTTTTTCTTGTTGCGCTCAATGGTTTTTTTGTAGCCGCCGAATTTGCCATCGTCAAAGTGCGGTATTCGCAAATTGAACTACGCGCACAAAAAGGCAATCGCCTCGCAGGCGTAGCCAAAGGTATGCTGAATCATCTGGACGCCTACCTGTCGGCTACCCAACTGGGTATTACCCTGGCCAGCCTGGGCCTGGGCTGGATCGGCGAGCCTGTGGTGTCGAAAATACTCATTGCCGGGATGCATGCCGCCGGGATGGATATGGATGAAGAAACGGCCCACAAGATCGCCCTTCCGTTTGCATTTGCCCTCATCACGGTGCTGCATATTGTTTTTGGCGAACTGGCGCCCAAATCGATCGCCATCCGCAAATCGGAAGAAACCACGCTGGCTGTTTCGCTGCCGATGCGCCTGTTTTTTATCCTGTTCCGGCCGTTTATCTGGGTGCTCAATGGCCTGTCTAACAACATCCTGCGCCTGATCGGCATCGAACCTGCCGAAGAACACGAAGCACACAGTTCGGACGAACTCCGCCTGCTCGTCAAACAAAGCCAGGAAAGCGGCGCTATTAAGGAAGACAACTACCAGATCATCCAAAAAGCCTTCGATTTTTCGGAAGTGACAGCACAGCAGATCATGACGCCGCGTAAAAACATATTTGCTCTGGATGTAGACACGCCGCAGGAAGAAATCCTGAAGGAACTGGTGGAAAACGGCTATTCTCGTATTCCTGTGTTCGAAGATGATATCGACAATGTGCTGGGCATTGTGTTTGCCAAAGACATTTTCCAGGCCAACCTGAAAAATGCCGAATGGAGCCTGCGCGAACTGCTGCGCCCGGTTCAGTACGTGTACGGCAACGCCAAACTCAACCGGGTGCTGAAAGATTTCCAGACCAAACACATCCATATCGGTATCGTCATCGACGAGTACGGCGGCACAGAAGGCATGATTTCCATGGAAGATATTCTGGAGGAAATTGTAGGGGAAATTCAGGACGAATACGACGACGAAAAACTGCCCGTCACGAAAAACGATGACGGCTCCTTTACCATTTCCGGCATCGCTCCCCTGCACGATGTGAATAATTATCTGCCCGTGCCATTTCCCGAAAACAGACAGTACAATACTTTCAACGGCATGATCCTCAATCGTTTCGGTCGCATCCCGCCTGGCAATGAAACGTTTACATTCGATAAATACGAAGTGACTATTCTGGCCCGAAAACAAAATATCCTGACCCAACTTCGGGTGAAGTTGCGCCAGGATGACACAGAGGATCTGGATTGAGTTTTTGTGTTTTGGTGTTTTAGTGTTTTAGTGTTTTGGTGTGCTTCGCTCTCGGTATTGGAGGTAATTTGAATGTCGCTATGTTCATTTCATAGCATGACTATTCAACACAAATGCCATGAGCGAAGCACACAAAAACACCAAAACACTAAAACACTAAAACACAAAAACACTCTACATCATATCACTTCCCTGATTGCTCACGCGGTTGTTTTTGCGTGTGAACAGCGAAGTATCCATTTTACCAAAACGATACGAGAAGTTGAGGCGCAGCGTTTGCGGGTTCATGATGCGGCCCGTATCCTGCGTGAAGAAATCGGTCGCCGTGTACGAACCCATTTTCCGCGAAGCAAATACGTCTTGCATGCTCAGCGTGAGGGAAGCCTGGTTTTTCCAGAAATCCTTGCGCAGCGACGCGTCTACAAACCAGTAGGATTTAGTGTAGCCCTGCGCCGTGTTCTGGCTGGGTGGGCCGCCCGGACGGAAAGGGTCGTTGTTCGTCACCGGAACAAAAGACGCCCGGGTGCGGTACTCGCCGTTCAGTTGGAAAGAAAAACCAGCCGGGAGTTTGATCTGCACATTTTCCTTTACAAAAACGCTCATACGGCTTGTTTTCAGGCTGCTTTCCACATTGGTAGCATCCACATCCGACTGGTACGTATTCACATTGGTAGTGAGGTCGAGCCAGTTGAAAAAATTGTCTTTCAGCGTCAGTTCCACTCCATATGCAGCCGCTTTATTGCTGTTAGCATAACTGGAAATGACGACTTCCTTGTTGAGTTCCTCGTTGAATTCGGTAAACTGGTACGAAGCGATCAGATCGGTCGCCTGTTTGTAGTACACCGAAATCAGCAGGTTGTGGCCTTTTGAAAATACCTTTTGGTACGACAGTTCCACCGAATTGGTAAACTCTGGCAGCAGTGTCGGATTGCCGCGACGCAGGTTGAGTGAATCGGAAAAATCGGTGAATGGCATCGTCTGGAAGAAATTCGGCCGATTTACCCGACGGGTATAGGCAAACTGGAACTGGTCGGACTCATTGATTTTCCGCGTCACAAACAAACTCGGGAACAGACTGATCGGGTATGCGATGGTAAACGACGAATCGCGGTCGGTGAGCGCGCCGGTGTAAAAACTGCTTTCTGCCCGCAGGCCGCCCTGAACGCCCCATTTGCCGAAAGTACGGCTGCCTTGCAGGTATGCGGCGTACACGTCGTCGCTGAATTTGTAGTGATCGGACAGTTGTGAGGCTTGCAGCCATACATTTTCAGCCGCATCGAAATACGTGCTTTTGTTGTCGTTGCGGTTGTCGCGCAGGGTAGCCTTGATACCACCTTCTATTTTTCCTTTGTCGCCAATAGGGTTCACAAAATCGGATTGCAGGGTAAAAAATGCGCCGCGTCCGGTACCTTCCTGTTTTTCCAGGCTTTGCAAACCATTGTCGTACAGGGTGTTGTAGTCGCTGCCGCCCTGGAATTTCACGCGGTTGTAATTGACGTCGGCCGTCCATTCAGCGCCTTTTTTCGGGAAAAGGTGTTTGAACTGGGCCGAAGCGCCGAGGTTCCGGAAATTCCTGTCCTGATCCGAACTGCGCAGATAAGAACTGGAAGTAGTGCCGCCGGGAAACAGAAAATCCGTAGTGGTCGTAATAGCATCACCGGGCTGAAATTTACCGCGGGTAAAGTTGCCACTGAACGTGAGGGTGTTGCGGTTGTCGAGGAAAAAGTCGACACCGGCACGGGCATTGGCAAACAGGCCATTCATTTTATTGCTCGTTTCTTGCGTCACGTTGGTCAGCGGTTCGCCATACAGGTTTTGGCGGAAGGTGGTGCCTTCGCCTTGTCCTTGGTTGTGGTTGAGCATGGCAGAGCCGAATATGTTCACCTTTTCGCCGCGTGCATTGAGGTCGCCGCCGAGGTTATAACCGCCCCGGGAGTCGCCGCCTACACGTACGTTGCCGTTGTAGCCTACCCGGCGTTCTTTTTTCAGTACGATATTGACAATGCCTGCAGCGCCCCCGCCGGCGTCGAATTTGGCTGAAGGATTGGTGATAACTTCCACACTTTCAATAGCATCAGCTGCAATCTGGTCGAGCGAGAGGGTCGTTGGTCGGCCGTCGACGAATATCTGTGGCGAGCCATTGCGCAGCGACACATTGCCATCGAGATCGACTGACAGGGAGGGTACGTTTTTCAGGGCATCCTGCGCAGTGCCGCCTGCTGTGGTCAGGTCTTTATCAACCCGATATGTTTTTCGATCCAGCGAAAGCGTTGTTGTAGAAGCCTGGCCGGTCACCGTTATTTCTTTGAGTGCGGTTATCCCTTCGGTGAGTTTGATGTTGCCGAGATCTTTTTCAAAATTGGCTGCACCACCTCCAGGGAATCCACCTGCGGGCATACCACCCTGTGGCGGCGCACCCGCTCCGGGTTTGCTGCCCGGGGCTGGCGGTTTGATGCCGAAACTAACGGTTTGGCGCACTTCGGCGTATCCTAAAAATGAAATAACCAGGGTATATTCGCCCACAACCGGCAATTTTTCCAGGCTGAAATCGCCGTTATCGCGGGTGAGTTGCCCGGCCCAGAGCGTGTCTTTCAACGCACGGGTGGCTGGGTCGAATTTTTTGCCCGACAGTTGTACGGTTGCATAGCCGACGCCTTTGCCGGATTCATCGACTACTTTTCCGTAAAAGTGGCCGATGTTCATTTTGGAAGGGTCGAAGCCGCCACCAGGCGGGCCACCCGCGCCGGGCATTTGTGAGAAAGCCGGGGCCGAAGCGCCCAGCAGAATTGTTACAAGAAGGAACAGGAACTTTTGCATAGTGGTTGGTTGGTTGGAGTTGTGAGGGTTGATAGTGTTGATGAAGGTTGATGAGGTTGTGAGGGTTGATAGTGTTGATGAAGGTTGATGAGGTTGATAAAGTTGATGAGGGTTGATGAGGGTTGATAGTTGAGATGTTGAGGTCAACTCTACCCCTCTCACTCTCTCACCCTCTCACTCTCTCACTCTCTCTACCCTCCAGCCACCTGAACTGCATGCTACCGGCTTTAAGCATACCTTCCAAATGTGCCAGAGGGTTTGGAAAGAGATGTGAATCGAATGAATTCGGGGCAAAGATGTTGGTATGAAATACGGAGATGCGGCGAGTGTCGATGAACAGGAGAAATGTGTAGTCCAAACACCGGAAGTGCAGTTGGGTGCTGTTGTAATAGTTGCGACCTTTGTTGCTCGAATATGAAAAATTCAGGTTACGTACTACGGCAATTGATCATTTGGACAGGTATCTGGTCCGTTTTTGCTTTTGCAGGCGACAATTCAGACAAACTCCCGATGTTCTATGTTACGCTGGCATTGCGGGTGCTGGGGTTTGCCGTATTTTTCAATGTGATGTACCTGGTTCTGCTGCCATTGTATTTTACAGGCAGAAAGCGTGCTTTTTATGCATTGTCGCCGGTATTGTTTGCCCTGTATGTAGCCAGTTCCGTGTGGATGGACACCAGCATTGCGCAACCAGAAAAAACGATGAAGCGCATGCCCAGAGAGATGAAAGACCGGTCGGAACGCCCGCTTTCGTTTATTCTGGTTCCGCCGATTTTTCTGGGGCTTATTCTGTTCGGCGCGGCGGCGTCTATTCGTGGGTTTTCTGCATTTGAAAACAAAAAACAAGCGGAGGAAGAAGCCAACCGTCGCCGGCTGGAAGCGGAAATCGCTTTACTTAAATCGCAAATCAACCCGCATTTCCTGCTTAATACCCTCAACAACCTGTATGCCCTCTCGCTGACAGAACCGGCCAAAACGCCCGACGCCCTGCTCAAACTGTCGGAAATGATGGCCTATATTCTGCACGAGTGCGCACAGCCCAAAGTGCCGCTGTCCCACGACCTGGATTTTATACGAAACTACATTGCCCTTCAAAAACTACGTTTGCCGCCCAATGCCAGTCTGCACGTCGATTTGCCATCCAGCCTCGGCAATGACTGCCAGATCGAGCCGATGATTCTCATTCCGTTTATCGAAAACGCTTTCAAACACGGGCTCACCACCAAACAGCCCTGCACGCTGTCGGTGTCGCTGAAGGTAAACGACTGCCAGGTAGTGCTACAGGTTGAAAATCCGGTGCTGCCACCCAAGCCCAACATCGACCCTTCGGGCATAGGGATGGCCAATACGCGACAGCGACTCGAACATTCCTATGCAGGCAGGTATCAATTGGATGTAAGCAATAATGCGACCACCTACCGCGTCGAACTGAAACTAAACCTCCAGCCATGACTTTTATAGCCCTCGACGACGAACCGCTGGCACTTGTGCTGATACGGAAATTTGCACAGGATTTGCCGGAATGGAACCTGCTCGCTACGTTTACAGACGCAGCCGAGGCGTCCGTTTTTTTGCAAAACAACACGGTCGATCTGTTGCTCAGCGACATCAATATGCCGGATGTCAACGGGCTGCAATTTGTGCGCGACCTGCCCGACGAACACCCGATGGTGATTTTTGTAACGGCTTATAAGGAACACGCCCACGAAGGCTTCAACCTCGATGTGGTCGATTATCTGGTAAAACCCGTTTCGCCCGAACGTTTTACCAAAGCCCTGCAAAAAGCCGCCGACCTGCTCGAACTCCGGCGCCGGGCCGAAGCGAATGCCTTAGCGCCTGCGGATGATCACTTTTTTGTTTTTTCGGAGTACCAACAAGTGAAAATCGTCGTCAAAGACATCCTGTACATGGAAAGCATGGGCGATTATGTGAAAATTTTTTTGGCCGCCCAATCCAAGCCGATTATGACACTGGAACGCCTGAAAAACTTTGCCGAACGCCTGCAATCCAAAGGTTTCCGACGCATTCATCGCTCCTACCTCGTCAATGAAAACAGGGTGGAGGCCCGGCAGAAATCGAGGGTGAAAGTGAGTGGCGTGTGGCTGCCGGTGGGGGAAGCGTATGGGTAGCAAAGGGAATAATGCCCCTGCTACTATCGTTCCAGTACTTGTATCCATTCTGATTGTTGGATCGTACCATTGCTAATATGCAGCAGATACATGCCAGATGGCAGGTCGGGTAAATCTATCTGAGCCGAATTCAATGAAAAGGCAGGTATCAGAAATGAGGCCGCTTTTTGACCGTTGGTATGGTAAAGTTCTACACTCATATCTGTGGTATTTTCCTCGCCAGAAAAATGTATTTGCCCTGCTACCGGATTGTTAAAAATGATGCGTTTGTTTTTTCCTTCTTTTTTTAGAAAAATAATAGAAGAATATGTGATGGTACCATTTACATCCTGTTGTTTCAGCCTGAAATACGCATCTGAATAGAAAGTTTTATCGGCAAAAATATAGGATGAATTTTCAGAATAATGTTCTGAAACTGAGGGTACAAATCCAATAGAAGAGAACCAGTTACCGTCGAGGCTTTTTTCAATAAAAAATCCCCGATTATTTACTTCCAGCGCAGTTTGCCAGCGAAGAGAGGCACTACCGTCGTTATTTACCCATCCGTCAAAACGCACAAATTCTATGGGGAGTGCAATACTGGAAAGCACCGTAAAAGGTGAAAATGCGGTAATATTTTGAGCAGATCGACTACACATATCCTGACAGACAGCGCCTCCCAATGTATAGCCTTGCCAGGCGCTGCCATCGTATCGGGCAACTGTACACTCCTGGGAATCAAAACCGGACGTTTCCTCATCGGGTAACCAGGAAAGAGTTAAATTTGTATTTGCTGTGCCTGAAATCAGATCGATCTGCCATATCCTGTCTACATATCCTCCGTTGACCGGTGCATAAGCGTTCATGGGAGCCACTCGTACTCCAAACGATGCACTTCCGCTCACTTGTTGGAGGGTAGCAGGATTGTACGTGCCACCGACGGCTCCTACCGGAAAGATTTGTACACTGGTACTTACAGGCATTACCAGACGTCCAGCGCCAGCGGTTACAAAGAACCGGGTACTGGCTGCGCCATTTAGTGTACTGATATTTACATCGCCATCCATCATTTGTACCAGGCCGTTGATAAAACTGAAGATGTTGATCGTTTGACTACCGGAGATCAGCAATCCTGCAGAATTATTCAAAGAAAGGCTGATAATACTCGTGCCGTTGCCAGTCAGTTCCTGTTGTGCATTCCCAGATAAAACGATCGTACGGCCGTTCGGTACATACAGTGTTCCATTATTAGTAAGTGTAGTGCCTGCCAAAATGGTATTGGAAGTGGTGTTGGTAAATCTTATGGTAGCGCCTGCGCTAACAGAAAAATCACCGTAGTGAGTATTGCTTTGAATAATTGATATTACCCCGGAATTGACCAGTGTATTTCCGTTATTGGTGAATAGAACAGCAATCGTGCAGAGTGTACCACTAAAACTCATCGTGCCACCGGGTTGAATTTCCATACTTCCAGATCCACTGTTGCTAATACCACCGAAGGAACCACCAAAAACCCCTCCGCTGGGCACTGTGATTTTAGCGGTGCCGGATACGTTAATACTTGCTCCACCAGTAAAATTGGCGGCACCTGCTACCAGAAGTACTTTGCTGTCGGCTATATTGCGTGTCGAAGAATTGCAGGTAATGCTGCCTGTTACAGTTATAGTACCACTGCCGGCAAGGGTGCCGCCCGAATTCCAGGCCAAACTGGAGAATGTAGGGCTGCCCGTGCCGCTGTATGTAGCGTTTTGAATACTGACCGCTCCAAAATTCACACCCACGTTGTCAACCAAATTCCCGCTTCCGGAAATAAGCACAGGTGGCATGCCGGAAACGGTGCACCCGACGATGACGGTACCTCCCAGCACATTAAAGCCCCCTGTTACGCTAATCGTATTGCCGCTGTAATAATTGACAGTACCATTGGCGGTCGACAAGGTGCCATTTCCCGAAAAAACGGAATTATTGCTGTTTACCACACAGTTTATGGCGCTTCCCAGGGTAAGGGTACCGTTAATGATAATCGTACCATTCGTAAAGGAATGCGTAGTGCCAGTGCCAAACATATTTAACGTACCACCTACCGTCAGGGTGCCCCCATTCAAGGTAAAATTGCAGTACATGCTGCTGGTGCCCGAAGAAAGCATACATGTTCCGCCCGCCTGTACTTCGATATTATTCGTGGAAGTTCCGTTAATGGTGCCGAATGCGTTGCCAAAAACGCCCCCGTTGAGTACTGTAATTTTAGCCGTTCCGGATAAGTTAAAACCTGCTCCATTGGTAAAATTGGCGGTACCGGCCACTCGAAGTTCTTTGCTGTCGGCCAGATTGCGGGTAGAGGCACTGCCGGTTATGCTGCCCGTTACGGTCACAGTTCCACTTCCGGCAAGGGTACCCGAGCTCCAGGTCAGGCTGGCGAATGTGGGGCTGCCTGTGCCGCTGTATGTAGCATTTTGAATGCTGACCGCACCAAAATTCAATCCGACGTTGTCAACCAAATTCCCACTTCCGGAAATAGCCACAGGCGGTACGCCCGTGACTGAGCACCCGACGATGACGATACCGCCCAGCACATTGAAACCTCCAGTCACAGCAATGGTGTTGCCGCTGTAATAATTGACAGTACCATTGCCATTAGACAAGGTGCCATTTCCCGAAAAAACGGAATTATTGCTGTTTACCACACTATTTGCTGCGCCCCCCAGGGTGAGGGCGCCGTTAATGATAATCGTACCATTCGTAAAGGAATGCGTAGTACCAGTGCCATACATGTTTAATGTACCACCTACCGTCAGGGTGCCCCCATTCAAGGTGAAATTGCAGTACAGGCTGCTTGTACCCGAAGAAAGTATAAATGCTCCGCCCGCCTGTACTTCGATATTATTCGTGGAAGTTCCGTTAATAGTGCCGAATGCGTTGCCAAAAATGCCCCCGTTGAGTACTGTAATTTTGGCCGTTCCGGATAAGTAAAAACCTGCTCCATTGGTAAAATTGGCAACACCGGCCACTCGAAGTTCTTTGCTGTTGGCCATATTGCAGGTAGATGCACTGCCGGTAATGCTGCCCGTTACGGTCACAGTTCCACTTCCGGCAAGAGTACCGCTTGAATTCCAGGCCAGACTGGCGAATGTAGGGCTGCCCGTGCCGCTGTAGGTAGCGTTTTGAATCGTTACTGTATTCGGCGTCAGTCCGCTGTTATCTGTGAATATAGTGGAACTTAAAGATAGATGGGTATTTAAAACGCTGCCTGGATTAAGTGTAACGGAGGTCGACCCTCCTGTCACAATTAAAGTGCCACTGCCTGAAAATCCGCCGTCGATGAATTGTGCGCCCCCGGCAATTGAACATGTGCCGCTCAATGAATACACTTGCGAGTAGTCTAGCAAGCCCGTATTCAGGATATTCAGCGTCCCTGAAATACTCGTAGCACCCGATTGTGACAAATTGCCTCCTGAATTTACAGAAAGAACCCCTTCTACCGTCAAATTCGCGCAAGCCTGGCTACTGCTCAAGGTGACTGTATGAGTCGGCTTAATCACGACATCATCTGTGGCCGAAGGCACTACGCCACCGACCCAGGTAGCGGGTACAGACCAGATGCCGGTAGTAGCGCTTTCGATGGTGGCTGCGCTTGCATGGAAAGAAAATGAAAAAAGGAGGAGTACATGCAACAGACTATTTCGAACGAATATCGACATGTTCTGATAGTGGTTTAATTTTTTATGATTTTTCGAACGGCCATTCCTTCCTTGTATCTGAATCGAAGCAGGTATGCGCCGGCTGGCCATTCCTGAGTGGGTACTGTTATTTCTTTAGTGAAAGGGACAGGGATCATTTGGGAGTACATTAGCCGTCCATGCAGGTTACAAATTTCAATTAATCCGCCTTCTATTGATTGCGAAGGCTGCGGGCGTATCTGTACGTACTCTGAAAAAGGAGAAGGGGAACACGTAATTTCAAAGCCTCCCGAAACAGACGTATTCGTACCCGAAACCTGTGCGCTATAAATATCCATATTGCCGGAAAAGCCCGTCCAGTCGTTGGTAGCCATACCGCCCGGGAAATAGGCTTTGTTGCCGATTACAGGTGCCGTCATAGGGTTCCAAAGAAAGAATTGTCGGGGTGCAGAAAGCAACTGGGTATCTTCCCATCCATCCAATGCCACATTATACACTTCTACGATGGAAGTGGAAGAAGAGGTGACTCCATTTCCTCCTCCTGCGATCAGAACTTTCCCGTCGACATATGCCCCAAGTGCTGAAACGTGCCGATATTGGGTGTTGCGCGTACTCCAGGTGCCATCAGAGATGTTGTACACATCAATCAGATACGGTAGGCCTCCTACAAACCACACTTCCTCCGGCGTCACAATCGTGCACCCATAACGGGTTCGTTCTGTATCAAATTCATGGATGTTCCATGTTTCGGTTGCAGTATCGAAAATCATACAACGTACCCAATCAAATAATAGCAGTTTGGAGCCTGCCGCTGCCGCAAAAGAATAGGAAGCAGCATAAGGCATGGTTGTATTTTGGAATATTCCCGTTTCTGGATGGTAAACAAACATCTGATTGCTTTCGAACCCATTAATATCCTGCCCGCCAGCCATGTACACCTTGTCTCCGATCGCTGCAAGTGCCACCCCTAAACGTGGTGCTGCAAGAGGCAAGGTATCGGTCGTCCAAACATCCGATACGGCATCGTATATATCGATTAAAGGACTTTCAACATAACCGGTACCGGGCGCCCACTTCCCACCTCCTGCAAAAATGGCTTTGTTGCCCACTGTAACGCCTGGAAGTGATTCTCTGGGTGCTGCAAGCGTGGCTTCTGTCCATGTTCCAGTTGTAACATCGTATATAAAAACCCCATCAGAACTACTTTGGTCGGACCTGACGCCACCTGCTATGATGATTTTATTGCCTACGACGGTACCACTGGCTCCGGCAATGGCTTGATCGCCAGGTAAATGCTCGAGCGACCAGTTTTGGGCAGAGAGAGGGAGGGAGAAAAGAGAAATGGCAGTGAGCAGGAGAAAGAATGGGAGTTTCATAGTGTTAAAGTTGCCTGAATTTATTTCTTTGTTGAACTTCCAGCCGTTTTCGGGAGTGGTGATATTACTATCATTCCGCAGTCGGTGCAACCTGCACTTGTTGCACATCTTACAGTATTGTTTTCTGTTACAATACTGCAGCAGCCCTTACATACGATTCCAGCAGTTGTTTTTCTCTTCGCATTTACTAAAATTATTGTACCATTGTTTTTTCCAGAAACTTCCCATCCAGGATTAAGCCGACCATTTGCTGTGTCGGAAAAAATAATTTTTTTAAGCGCTCCTTCATTGTGCTCAGATTTAGTAATATCCTTATACTTTTTATATTTTGCAACAATGATATCCGGCTTGCAATTGCTAAAGTCATATTCTTTGCATCTGCCTTTTTGATCATATCTGACACAGACAGCACATTCTTTACTTGTTGAGGATTGGGATGTAGCCTTTTGTCCAAAAACAAAAAAAGGGAAGGCTAATAGGAATACTAAAAAATTGACTTTCATAAAAAGGGGAATTTAATGATGAACAGTTCGCCTTATAGCATAGGCATTAGATCGTTTTCAACTATTTTGTTTCGATCTGTAAGGGATGCATTTATGTTGTTATTTTTGGGATAGTAAACTCATGTTAATCACAAATTAAAACCTGCTTTCTTTTGAAATTTGGGGCCAGGCTATGCGTACCCAATAAATATCATCTTTCTTGTCAGACCCAAAAGACCCTACAAGGATTCTGTTGTCAGGAAGTACGTGTAAAAAGTCCGAAGTCATTATGGATGCACTATCTGTTAGTCTGTAAACATTTGCAGTCACAGTATTTACATGACTTCTCTCCACTTCTTTGAATACTATCAGGTCATCAAGTAAGTCGCCGTCAAAATCGCCTACGGCCCACTGTTGCGTCGGGGTAATGAGTGAGTTTATAGATATCACTTTTGATTGTTTTTCAAACTTTTCTCCATTTGAAAAGTGGAGCATGGCTCTTGCCATCTTTTTATTTTGTGGAGTAACATTGTGTTCGTAAACATTCACAAGATCGTCTTTGCCGTCACCATTGAAATCACCCACCATCCATCTTTGAGAGTCCCAATACTTGTAAAGTGGAGAAACGCCAGAATTTTGTTCGAACCCAGACCCTGTAGAGAAGTGTAGCATCGCCCTTGCATCACCACTGCTATGCTTGTAAATATTTACTAGGTCGTCTTTGCCGTCACCATTGAAATCACCTACCATCCATCTTTGGGAATCCCAATATTTGTAAAGCGGAGAAACGCCGGAATTTTCTTTGAATTCTATTCCTGTAGAGAAGTGTAGCATCGCCCTTGCATCGCCACTGCTGTGTTCGTAAACATTCACCAGGTCGTCTTTGCCGTCGCCATTGAAATCACCCACCATCCATCTTTGGGAATCCCAATATTTGTAAAGCGGAGAAACGCCGGAATTTGGCTCGAACCCTGACTCTATAGAGAAATGTAGCATTGCCCTTGCATCGCCACTGCTGTGTTTGTAAACATACATCAGGTCGTCTTTGCCGTCACCATTGAAATCACCGACCATCCATTTTTGGGAATCCCAATACTTATAAAGAAATGATTGATGCCTCTCAATAAAATGATTACCCATGTTTTCAAAGACAAATGCTTCTGCATCTTCTGTAGTATCAGAGATATTACTCATTTTCACTTGAAGCGAACAACTGCCCACTCTCATTGCATGTTCCATTGTACATAGATATGCAGAAGCGCCATCAGGCACATTGGGAAGGACATAAGGCTTATTATCTAGACAATCATTATATTCATCCTGAGAATGTTCACAGGGCACCTCTCCTATTGAAATCTGAATATTTTTATTCTTATTGGCATCGTCTTGATCTTTCATTTGCAACAAAACAGTAGGATTGGTTGCCTCTTTCAGTTGTTTTTCCAAATCCTGTAGTTCTGAAAGGGTCATTGATTTTTTTGCTACTAAAATTTCGCAAAGGGCTCGAAGTTTTGTAGCAATGGTATAATCTCTTGCTGAAATAACAGATGCCCCCAGGTCATGCCCACTGGGCAATTTTTTCAAAATTATTTCTCCATAGTTCTTCATGTTTTGCAGAAAATCATTGGGGATATATTTTTTTTGCTCTACTTGAGCATAAGAAAAAATAGTGCTGAAGACTACAATTGTGAAAGTTGTTGCAATTTTTTTCTTCATGATTAAGAATTTAGTGTTTTGTGATAAAATCGGCCGATGCACTTGAAGAGCAATGGTGCCGTGCACAAGTTTTATTATCACTGCTTTCTATAAGTTGATATAGACATGCATGGCTGATGAAAAACCAATTCTACTTTACTAAATATTCACCCTACTCATCCAAAAGGTTAATGCTCCTCTCAAAAAAATTAAAAAAAAATCCCGCCGCACAGTTTCTGCACGGCGGGATTTTCAATACACACCTGATTCGCTTATACGTTCAGCGCCAAAGCGCCTGCATATCTCCGATGGCTACAAATGGCGCCCAGTAATACGGATGTGCTGTCGGATTGTAGTTTTTGATATACTGTCTTTTAGCAGATGCCAGAGCCTTGTCTTTGGTCATACCTTTTTTAAGATTGGTATAGAAGCCCACCATCAGATGTCGGGTACTGGCATCGTTTACGGCCCAAAGGGATGTAACAATACTTTTGGCCCCAGCCATGACAAATGCCCGTGCCAGGCTGATAACGCCTTCGCCACGTCGCATTTCGCCAGCACCCGTCTCACAGGCAGAAAGGGTAACCAAATCTGCTTGCAAGCGCATTTTATACAGATCACGGGCCAGCAGCAGATCGCATTGCGTGGTATCGATAGCGCCAAGGAAGGCCATGTAGGAAAAATCGCCCGAGCGGTCATTGGCTTTTCCGTGTGTTGCCAGATGGATGATGCGGGATCGGGGCGCTACACTGTCGAATCGGGTGACCGTGGCAGCATTGCGAAAAAAGACCTCCCCTCCAATGATTTTTTCAATGCTGTAAACTTCCTCACCGGAATGGGGCAGCGGTTCGAACGTTTGTCTGCGCATAGTATCCAATTCTGGCATATAAACCAATTGGCCGGGATTGCCTTCGTAAAAAGGGGCGAAGGCTGCCAGTGTGCTATAATGCTGCGGTGAAGGTATTTTATGAACCATCTCCTGCCAGATCGTGGCCGAAGGAGCATAAGATATCTGGTGGCTCAAGAGCAGATAAGGGAAAGTATGGTATCGATATACATGCTCCGGTTGCCGGCTTAGTAGTACCTCAAATGGCAAATAATTCAGTAGCCCATCCGGCACCACGATCAGTTCCTCCGTGAGTCGGGAGGCTACGGGGGCTATCAGGTTGTTATACAAACTCCGGGCACTGGTGATCAGGCCATCACTTTCCTTTTTAGGTGTGCGGACTTCCTGCAAGAGTTGGCGGGCGGAAGATTCAAGGGTCATTCGACCGGGAAGTTGTTTTAGAAATACACCTTCCTTTTGAATACCAATCACATACACGTCTTGCTCTCCCCAAAAATAGGACAGCAGGGTTTGTTCCTTTTTAAGCAGATGTTGTTGAAGGTCGTTGAGATCAATCGTTGTTGTATTATAGCGGGCCTGAAAATAAGCAGGGTACTTCTGCTGGATGATGTTTTTCAGGGAATCCGTTTGCTGGTTCAATTCGAACAGGTGGCTATCCAGTTCCAGTATTTCCGGATCATTTAAAGGGGTACCCGTCATGAGCAGTTCATCGCGCTCGGCTTCTACTTCCGCAATAGTGAACATCAGGAAAGATTCCTGATCAGACAAGTTGTTGGGTATCAGATCGGCAAACAGAATGTGCATTTCATTGATACTCAAGCGGAGCAATGTACTCTTTGTTTGCTCCATGTATTTGAACGCAAGGTCGGCCACTGATTTGTCTTGTGTTATTTCGTACAATTTTGTACATATATCAAGCGCTTCTTCTGCAACAGGGTAAAGGAGTGCGGCAGATGTTAGTCTCGAACCACTACGACCAAAGCGCTGTTGTTGTGTGCTTCTCAAGTCGAGTATGGTTTTAAGGGCCGGGATAGCGGCTTGCAAATCGGATAGTTGGCCGGATTTTTTGTAGCGGGCATTGCATATCCTTGCTCGAAGAATAAAAGTGTGTTGACCCCGTTCAAAATCTTCATCTGACGACTTTTTATTGTGCTTCAACGCTTCTTCCGTCAGTTGCCAGGCTTCGTCGATATTGTCGCGCAGGAGTTGAACCTCTGCCAGCATTAACCAGCCATCCAGTCTGGTTGCAGGGTAGATTTCCTCGTAAGATTCATCCCATATTGTTATCGCTTGCCGGGCATACCATGCAGCAGAGTCAAGGTTCCCTGCACTCTTGTATATTTGTGCAAGCAGGACCTGGGCATCGGCTACCCTGCCTATACCCAGCCATTGGCATTGCCGGCGAATATTGATACACTGGTTTTGATATTGGATTGCTTCCGGATAGTTCTTTTTCTTGTTCAGCAGGGACGCTATATTTTCGAAACAAATAGCCAGTTCGGAGGAATCTACGTCGGGTGCATTTGCGGTACAAATACGCAGCGCCTCCCGGTAAGAGGTTTCAGCATTATCCAGATCAAGTTTGTTTTCATAACTGTTGCCAAGCAATGACAGGCAGGTTGCTATTCGGCTATCGTCCTTTTTCATGTTGGCTTTGCGGATGGATAGCGATTTACGATAGAACTCTATTGCGCGATCGTAATCTCCCCATTCATCATATATGTTTGCCATATTAAGATAAACTGTTGCGATAGATTCGCGAGCCTTAAAGTTTTCGGGATATTTCTGGAATATCTCCTCTGCTTTTTGAATGTACCGGGTAGCATCTGAATAATTGCCCATATCATATTCCAGCGCTCCAAGAGCAGACCAGGTTTGCCCGGTTTCTATGGATTCAGGGACATGCCGCATTCGAATCTGTAGTACTTCCTGCAGGTATTCGCGTGATCGTTTAAAATCGTGTTTAAGTTTACATAAGACCCCGTAATTGTAAAGAGGGACAGCCAAATGAATATCGCCCACTGGGTAACTTCTCCTGTACACTTCTATACTTTTTTCAAACAATCCGATAGCCTTCGTTACTTGCCCGTCATAGTAATATGCATATCCCTGATACTCATACCAGTAGGCATACATATTCGTATTGGAATCGGGGTATACTTGCAGTAATTGGCCTGCACGATTCAACAAGGCAAGTGCAGGAGGAAATTCGTGCTGGTTGAGTAGCGTTTTGGCACTATCCATTACTGCTTTAATAGCAAGGCTATCCTTTTCGTAGGAGGATTGCGCACTTGAGGGCGATGAAAAAGAGATAAAAAAAAAGGTCGTTAAAAAAAGTAGAAATATTTTCATTTTATTTTAAAGCGTTGGTAAAGAATGGTTTATAGTGTTTTATTTAACCTTTTCAATTCCGAGATCAATAATTCAGTTTCTTTCAAGTAAGTATGCTGATTGGGGTCCATCATTATTTGTCTGGATAACTTGCCTGCGGTTTGGGTATCAGCAGGCGTTTCTGCCAGGGCACTCAATAACGCATACCATTCGCCGTCATCTTTGTAAATCGGGTATTGTGTGCTCAATTTCTGAAAAGCCAGTTTAGCCTGCTTGTACTTTGTTTCTTCAAATAAATCCGCTGCTTGCTTCAGGGCTTTTTCGGAAACACTCAGCATATGTGTGATATGCTGAGTGGTATCCTGGCCGGATCGCTCATCACTGCTCGTGTACATTCGTTCGGCGGGGTTTCGTCTGTAAAACTGAACCGCCAGTGCCTGCACCCTTTGGTCGACACGGCTCTCGGGACTATGGCTGGCTGTTATTTCTTTTTGTTTGAGCGTATCTTGCCGTTGGACAGTCGGGATGGATGGCTGCTGTGTAGGGGTTTCCTCTTTGAATGAAGGATTCTGCTCGCTTTTTTGCTGGTAACTGGCATGTCGCTTCCACCCGTAAAGAAGCATCGCCAATGCCACCAGGCTTGCAAAGACAACAAAAACAAGGCGTTGCAAGCGTTTTTTGCGTTCGTATGAAGCCATCGCATTTCCCACTTTTTGAGCAATTCCTGCACGTCGGAGCATATGCCATACCGGTTTCAGGCGCGCTACTTCTTCTTGGATTGCCGGATTCTGCTCCAATGCCTGCTGAAACTGTTCAAGCGCCTCGCCTTGCAGTTCTCCGTTTAAATATGATTCTATATCAGAATGTTTCATATTTTTTCTTCCATTTTTCGGCTATAACAACCAGTTTGTCCATACACTTCGAACGTGTGACTTTCAGGGAATTCACGGATGAGTAATCTGTCAGTTTCAGATCAATCTGCTCTTGATCCGAATAATTGTCGAGGTACCTTAACTTGATAAGATTGTTGCAGGGGGCTCCCAGTTCGGCAAGCCAGATTTCGATCACCTCCCGGATATCTTTTTGTTGGAATTCCTCTTCTACATATTCTTGCATAAGATCTTCTGCCAACTCAAGAGAAATAAAACTGGCAGATGAAGCCTTCTTCAATTGCTGCAGTAGCAAAAATTTGCAGATTCCCATAAGATAAGTCTGTGGTGTAGCCAGATTGGGATCATATACTTTGTCGGATATTTTTTCAATCAGTATGATGATGGCATCATTGAGCACATCGGTAGCGACAGGCATTGGCAGGCCATTTTTCCGTGCCAGTTTCTGGATTGTTCCTTCTGTAAGAGAGATAATATGCGTTATCGCTTTATCATCTCGAAGACGTAAACGTTCGGCCAATTCCTCAGAATTGGAGTACTTGTGTTTATTCCCTCTCAACCAGTGTGTAATCTTTTCCAAGTATTATTACAGTAAGTTTGGATGCTCATAATTTCAAATCAAATATAAAGCAGTTCATCAGTTGGATTGTGAAAGCAATCAACTTTTAACCTTATTGAGAGATTTTGCTATATGGGTTTCAATCTCCAAATTAGAGGAAAGAACGCGTTTTGCACATAACAGGAAAAATACTTTAGCGCTATCGCTCATCTTTTGAAGATATTTTTCCGGATGCAGGGTTCATAACCTGCTGATATGCCACATAAAGTGCTTCCGAAACCATACTTACATCCAGCCGATCCAGTTCAAATGTCGTCCAGCCCTTTAGCCCGAATTTATTGGGTACCGGGTAAATAGCATCCGGCGCGTACTGTGCAAAAACACCTTGTTCTTCTACGGGTACCAGAATATTAGCAGAATGTTCAGATTCGAGCAGGCTGGCGAATATTTTTTTGCCGGTCACTTTGAAGGCTGTGCGGTCAAAGTGCGGTTGTTCGATAACGCCGTTAAGCGAAAGGGCAATGTCGCGAAATGTATCGGTCGAAACCATTGGTAAAGAGGTTTTATTTCCACGCCAACAGGAGCGTGCCTGCAATGATCAGAGCAGCGCCGACCCCCGTTTTCCAGGTAAGCGTTTCTCCAAGAAACACCAAAGATAACCCTATAGTAAACGCCAGGCTCAATTTATCGATGGCAGCCACCTGCGACACCGGTCCTGCCTGCAATGCCTTGAAATAGAACACCCAGGACAGACCCGTAGCAATGCCGGAAATTGCCAGAAATATCCAGTTTCTGGTGCCGAGTGCGTGTATGCCTTTTATTTCACCACGAACCAGCACAATTCCCCAGATCATTAGCAAAACCACCACAGTACGTATGGCAGTAGCAAGATTGGAGTTGACATCCTTTACCCCGATTTTGGCAAAGATGGCCGTAAGGGCAGCGAAGATAGCAGAAAGAATAGCGTAAAAAGTCCACATGAGAGAGAGAGGTGAGAGGTGAGAGGTGAGAAGTGAGAGGTGAGACAGTGAGAGGCGTAGAGTTGACCTCACCCCCTCAACTATCAACCCTCATCAACATTTATCAACCCTCATCAACTCTCCTCAACATTTCTCGCCTCATCTTTCTGTGCCCGGCATTTACCATCCACACCCCTACGATCGTAACGGCCATGCCCATCAACGCGCCGGTGGTGAGCGATTCGCCCAGCACGATCCAGCCCAATAAAATTGCGACAACAGGATTGATGTAAGTGTAAAGGGAAGAAACAGCCGCGCTCAGGTGTTTCAGCGCATACATATATAAGGTAAATGCCAGGGCCGAACCAATGCATATCAGGTAAATCATCGCTGCCCATCCATGAATGGTATGGTGTATGTCGTAGTGGGTATCAAACAGGGCACTTAATAAAAACCCGCCCATGCCGCCGGCAGTGATCTGCAACCCCGCGTTCATCAGCGGCGATACATCCGGCGAATTCCAGCGCTTGGCCAGTACCGTCCCCAGCGACCAGGTGCAGCAGGAAGCAAAACAACCCACAATACCCATCGAATATTCGGGTTTCAAAAAATCTTGCCAGCCATTGTTGAAAATGATGCCCAGCCCGCCAAAACCCAGCAAAACACCCAGAATGATCATCAGATTGACGCGTTCCTTGTTGCGCAGTGCCAGTGAAAACAGTACCACCATGACCGGTGTGAGCGAGCCAATGATGGATGCCAGCCCCGATGACACGTATTGCATGCCCCAGGTAATGAATCCATTGCCGCCGGTAATGGTGGCCAGGCCGGTCAGGGCTTGCCGCAAGATGTATTTTCGGTCGGGCACCGAGGTTTTATGGTTGGCCCAGGCCAGCCCCAACAGAATCAGCCCGGCAGAGGTTTGTCGCATGCCTACCAGCAGAAAAGGTGGAAAATCGCGCACCGCCAGTTTGATAGCAGTATAGGTAGTGCCCCAAATGATACAGATGGCAGCGAGGGCGAGGTAGGCACGTGTCATGGTTGGAAAGGCAGTTAGCAAGGAACAAGAGGCAAAAGGCAAAGAGCAAGGGGCAAGAGGCAAGAGGCAAGGAACAAGAGGCAAAAGGCAAAAGGCAAAGAGCAAGGGGCAAACAATGTACCTTGGCGCTGAGGTCCCTTGCCGCAAATTTCTTAATTATTTTATGTTTATCTACAAAATATCCCTTGCTCCTTGCCTTTTGCCCCTTGCCCCTTGCTCTTTGCCCTTTGCCCCTTATCCTTTCCGATATACCATTTGAAAATCATCCATCACATACCCTTCGCCGAACGGCGTGTCCATACAATGGTGGATGACAAAACCGACCTTGAAATAAAAATTGACGCTTTTGAAATTGCGCCGATTGACATTCAGCCGCGCTTCGCGCAGGTCGGGATATTGGTTTAGCAAAGTCTCGAATGCTGCTGCACCGACACCACGGCCGCGCTGGGTATTGTCGAGGTAAAATTTGTGGATAAAATACGCGCCGTCGCCTTTACCGCTGATAGCCAGAAAACCGGCAGCAACACCATCGGCCAGCACCAGCCAGAATGCCAGGGCAGGGTCGGCGAGTTGGGCTGAAAGTGCCGATTCGCTATAACCCTGCTCCAGCATGTAGGCGATCTGTTCGTCGCTGATAATATCCGGGTAATGGGCCCACCAGATGCGGTGCGCCAGATCGCGTATCAAAGGAATATCCGACTCAACAGCGCGTTGTAAGGAAACCATCACTTGCCTTTTTCCTGTGCGTTCAGCAGTTGAAGTACCTGTTTCGTGATGTCGAGGCTGTCGTTGGCCAGCAGAATTTGTCCGCCGCGGGAATACGACAGGATATAGTCGTAGCCAATCTGGCTGGACAAGGTTTTGAGTTGGGTTTCCACATTGGCATACAGGTCGTTGAAGGCTTTTTTCTGGTCTTCAGCGAGCGATTTGCCGAGGCGCGCTTTTTCTTCTTCCAGTCGCTGACTGCGTTGCATCAGGCCGTTCTGCTCTTTTTCTGCTTCCGCCTGGGTCATGTTGCCGCCTTGGAAGCGTTGTTGCAGGGCTGCGGCGTCTTTCATGAGCGCTTGTTCTTTAGCAGCGAGGCTGTTTTCCGCCGATTCCATGCGTTTCTGGATATCCTCTTTTTGTTTTTTCAGCCAGATATACTGTTCGTCGAGCGTATCGCCATTTACATAGGCTATTTTAACGCCGCCCGATTGAGAGGTAGGCGGAACAATGGCCGTATTGGCCGTAGCCGGTTTTTTCAAATTCAGGTAATACAAATGGCCTACCAGGGCAAACAGGACGATATTGAGGATCAATGAAAGGTTTTTCATGCTGTAGGTATGTTGATAAGAAACTTGAGGGTGCAAAAGTCGGAAAAAATCTGTCAAAATTCCTTGGCCGGGTGCTGCACCTGCTCCCATTTGAGGCCGATCATTTCCTCGACGCGGTATTTGGCCAGCAGCACATCGTTTTCAGCGCGGATGCGGGCTTCCTGTGCAGCGAAATAAGCTGCCGACGCCGTGGTGTAGTCTTCCAGGGTTTTTTCGTCGTTTTTGTAAAGTTGCTGCACCAGAATATACGTGGCGTTCATATCCTGCTCCACCAGTGTGCGGGCTTTCAGGATGTCGTGGGCCAGTTTGTAGTTGGCATATCGGGTAAGGGTTTCGGCGCGGATTTCCAGTTTGCGCTTGTTCACTTTTTGTTCGGCAATGTCGATGTCGCGCTTGCTGATTTTGTTTTTTTCCTTCTGGCTGAGGATATTGTACAGGTTGAGGTTGAGCCCCAGGTTGTAGCGTGGGAAAAACACATTGTTGGTAGTGTCGGCCGAGCGCAGGTTGGCTTCGTTCAGGTTGAAGGTGGCCTGTACGTCGCGCATCCACTCTTTTTTGACGTTTTTGTCGGCGCTCAGGGCATTTTTTACTTCTTCAATAGCAATCAGGCCGTCAGGGCCGTTCATCCAGGCCAACTGCACGAGGTATTCTGAAAAATCGCGTGCTTTGGTATCTACCGGCTGCACGATCAGGTTGTAATCTGTTTGCTGGGCAGCCAGTTTTACACAAAAAAGAAAAAAGGTAAAAAGTATGAGAGGGCGCATTGCGTTCGAAAATATTGGTGGAAAAAGGCCAAAACGGGTGCAAGTTTACCGATATCCTGGCTATGTATTGTCCTGCGCCTGAAATGCCGGGTCAAAATTTTTCAGGGTAACCATCAGCGCCAGGAAAACATTGTAAATCACATTCATCGGCAATTGCAAAATGGCCTCCTGTGCATAGCAGGCTACTGCCAGCATAAAACACCAGGTAGTGATACCGGCATACAAGGACTTGATAAACGGATCGGAACATCTGACAAAATAATACAAGCCCGTTCGCAGCACAAAGTAGTGCAGCAGGGTGTACAAAATGAGTCCGATCCAGCCGAGTTCGACGGCCATACGCACAAAACTGGAGTCGTGCGGGAATTTTGAGAGTTCCGAATCGGGGTTGAATCTTTTTCCCCAAACCCCACAACTGCCTAGTCCGCCACCCATCGGATGGCTTTGAATAAAAGGCTGAATTTTTTTCTGGTTGGCCAGGCGCAGGTTCATCGAATCGTCCTGTGCCGGTTTAAAAGCCGATTGTATGCGGTAAATGACCCCGCTCGATGAGGATTTCAGCACAAATCCGGCGCCCAGCACGGCAAAAATGCCTCCGATCAGCAGCACCCGTTTACTCAGAATAAGTCCGCAGAAAAACACCGCTCCCACCGGCACCAGCGCAAAAGCCGTGCGGGTGCCCGTGTATGCCATGACCCAAAGCGCGCAACCGGCCATCAGGCTCAGCAGCGCTTTTCGTGCCATACTCCCCGGGCCAACCAGCAGGGCCACACAAAAAATGCTGAAACACGCCATCAATATCCCGAACGTCGTAGGGTCGAAACAAAACGATGGAATGCGCATCATACCCCACTGGTAATAGAGTTCGAAACGCTCCTTGTCCGACATGATCCAGGCCGTTTCGGCCGCGCTGAAACCCACAAATTGCTGTTTCAATCCGTACAGCGCCGAAGCAAAACAGATGCCGATAATCAGTTTCAATACCAGCATGATGCCGCGGCGGTTGTTGCGAAAAGCATAGGCGCCGATAAAAAACACGATCTGTTGTATCGCCACGCTGCGCACGGTGTACAGCCAGGCCAATTTGGATTCCGCACCCGGATTGAGCACCTGTATCACATTGTAATACAGCCAGATGAGAATCATGTAACTCAGGGGAAATTTGGCAAATGTCCAGTCACGCTCCTTGATTTGCCGTAGTAAAATACCCACGGCACTCACCAGTATCAGCAAGTCGAGCAGCGTGCCAATGGGCGCTGAAGTAAACTTGGCGCCAAAAGGTACCATCAGCGCTATGACGAGCATCAGTCCAATGGAAAAGGCAATATTGAACAGACTGAAAATAATCAGGGGCAGTCCCACCAGCGCCATAAAAAGCACCAGGCTGATTTTCAGATCCAGCACAGACAGCACATACGCTACTGGCAACGTAGCCAGCAACAGCAGGGCCATGCCCAGCGGATTGTTGAGTTTTTGCAACAGCAAACGCTCATTCAACCATTCTTTCGCCTGCTCCAGCCGGGAGCGCCTGCGATCGAACATTTCGCCGTAATTGATCTGCGACATCGAACGGATATTTGGGTGGCAAATTAGCCTTTCGGCGGATTATAAGTGCCAAGACCTAATTAATTTTATCAATTAATTAGGTCTTGGCACTTAAAAAAGGCGCTGTGTCAAATTACCAGCACCTTCAGGAATATTCCCAACAATACCACGATGATAAAGGCGTGCATCAGCACTTCTATAAAACGTTGGTAGCGGGAAAGTCTCATGATAGAGGTGAGAGGGTGAGAGATGTGAGAGATGTGAGAGGGTGAGAGGGTGAGAGGGTGAGAGGGTGAGAGGTGTAGAGTGTACCGCTTCGCTCTTAATAAGTTTGTTGGCCACAAAAATAACCATTTTACGGGTAAATGGTACACTCTACGTCTCTCACCCTCTCACCTCTCTCACTCTCTCACCCTCTGTTACCTGCCTACCATATTCTCCGGCCGCACCCACGCATCAAACTGCTCGGCCGTCATATGTTTAAAATCCAGTCCTTTCAGTTCGTATTCCAGGGCCGATTCTTTCAGCGTAATACCTTTTTTATGCGCATTCTGGGCAATGGCCGCTGCATTGTAGTAGCCGATTTTCGGATTGAGGGCCGTCACCAGCATCAGTGAGTTTTGCACGTGTTTGCGGATATTATCTTCCAGCGGCTCGATACCGACCGCGCATTTATCGTTGAACGACACACAGGCTTCGCCGATGAGGCGGGCGGAGTGCAGGAAGTTGTAGATCATGACGGGTTTGAACACATTCAGTTCAAAATGGCCGTTGGCGCCACCAATACCGATGGCGACGTCATTGCCCATCACCTGCGCAGCCACCATCGTGAGTGCTTCGCATTGGGTCGGGTTCACCTTGCCCGGCATGATAGAAGAACCGGGTTCATTGTCGGGGATGAAAATTTCGCCGATACCCGAGCGTGGGCCGGAAGAGAGCATACGCACGTCGTTGGCAATTTTCATGAGGCTGACCGCCACAGTTTTCAGTGCGCCGTGCGATTCCACGATAGCATCGTGGGCGGCGAGGGCCTCAAACTTGTTGGGTGCGGTCACAAACGGCAGGCCGGTCAGGGCAGCGATGTGGCGCGCCACGTTTTCGGAATATCCCTCAGGCGTATTGATGCCCGTGCCGACGGCCGTGCCGCCCAGCGCCAGTTCGCTCAGGTGGGCCAGCGTGTTGCGGATGGCGCGGATGCCGTGGTCGAGTTGGGCCACATAGCCGCTGAATTCCTGCCCCAGGGTGAGTGGCGTAGCGTCCATAAAGTGCGTACGGCCGATTTTTACCACATGCATAAAGGCCGCCGACTTCGCTTTCAGGGTATCGCGCAGTTTTTCGATGCCAGGGATGGTTGTTTCCACCAGCATTTTAAACGCAGCGATGTGCATGGCCGTCGGGAACGTGTCGTTGCTCGACTGCGATTTGTTCACATCGTCGTTGGGATGCACATATTTTTGCTCGTCGCTGAGTTGGCCACCGTTCAGCACGTGGGCACGGTAGGCAATCACCTCATTGGCGTTCATGTTGCTTTGAGTGCCGGAGCCGGTTTGCCAAACCACCAGCGGAAACTGGTCGTCAAGTTGGCCATCCAGGATTTCGTCGCACACGCGGGCGATGAGGTCGCATTTGTCTTTGGGCAAAATACCTGCTTCCAGATTGGTCAGGGCCGCCGCTTTTTTCAGATAGGCAAACGCGCGGATGATCTCGATGGGCATCCGATTGGTATCGCGTGCAATTTTAAAATTCTCGATGGAGCGTTGCGTTTGAGCGCCCCAGTAAACATGTGCAGGCACCTGTACCTGGCCCATGGTATCTTTTTCAATACGAAAATCCATTTCTGGCTAATGATTTTTGTGAAATAAGATGGTTTTTTTGGGTCTAATGGGTTTCCCGGATAGGTTTTGAGGCCGCAAAGGTATGGCAGGCCCGCTTTATTCCAACTTCCCGGATCGGAAAAGGCAGGACTGATCTTCGTCATCCTGATCTTTTTCTACTTTTGCGCCGATTTTTTACGACCTTGTCTCCCATGTCAACCCGCCTGCATGTTATTGTTCCGTGCTACAACCCTCCTTCGGGTTGGGAGCAGACTTTGGCAGCGCATTTTCAGGGTTTTCAACAGGCGTCGAAGGGCTTGTTTGAAGACCTGAAATTGGTGGTAGTAATGGACGGCACTTCTACACATACCCAATCGGCTAATTTCGATCGTTTGCAAGAACTGCTGCCGAATGTGGCCATTGTAGATTACCCGGCGAACCGCGGCAAAGGATATGCCCTCCGGCAGGGCGTAGCCGGCACGGATGCCGATTTTTATCTGGTGACGGACGCCGATTTCCCCTATACCATCGATAGTATGGTGCAGGTGGCGCAAGTGCTGAAAGCCAGGGGTGGCATTGTGGCCGGCAACCGCGATACGGCGTACTACAATCGGGTACCGCTGCTGCGCAGGTGGCTGTCGAAGTTCCTGCGCTGGATGTTGCGGAATATCTTGCGGCAACCCATCGACGATTCGCAATGCGGGCTCAAGGCATTTGACCAAGCCGGCAAAGCGGTATTTTTGCAAACCTCGATCGATCGATTTTTATTCGATCTGGAGTTTCTGATGCTTGCCAATGGGAAAGTACCGGTAACACCCGTGCCTGTAGAACTGCGTGAAAGCGTAATTTTCAGCGCAGTAAGTTGGAAAATACTGGCCACGGAAGGGCGAAATTTCCTGTGGCTGCTCTTGCGTAATTCAAACGGCAATAGACAACGTACAATTTGAAACATCTCGAATACATCGAACACACCTTGCAACGCCTGGCCTCGCCCAAGCGTGCGCACACGTTTTGGGGCTGGGTGCTGGTCATGATGATCGCGGCTGTTTTTTTGTGGATTCGCAACAGCAGTTGGATCGACAACCCAAATGCGTGGCTGCTACGTGACTCCACGGACTCGTATAAAAATTACATGACCTCCGCCTGGCATGTGAAATACGATGCTGGTTATGTGCACTATTCTGGCATGGATTATCCCTATGGCGAGCATGTGCTGTTTACAGATAATCAGCCGATTATCAGCGGTGTCCTGCGCTGGTGGAGTCTACACGTTTCGGATATTTCGGGCGACACCACCGGCATTCTGAACCTGCTACAGGTGTGGTCGCTTATTTTCGGAGCCGGTATTATTTACCTCTTGTTCCGAAAACTTCACTTCCCGGTGTGGTATGCCACCATGGTATCGCTAGGCGTGTTGTTTTTGTCGCCTCAATGCGCTCGTTTCGATGTACATTTTGGCCTGTCGCACACCTGGGTGTTCCCTTTGCTGCTGCTCCTGTTGTGCCGGTACGAAGAGCGACACAGCCGCCGCTACCAAAGCCTGCAAATCGGGATATTGCTGTGGGTAGCGGCACAAATTCACTTTTATTACTTCGGGTTGTCGGCCCTTTTCCTGCTGCTGTACACGGCGTATCAGTTGTGGATAGATCCTTCCTTGCGCAATTTCAGGGTGCGACTGAGCCATTTGGTGGTGATGATTTTGCTGCCGTTTGCCTTGCTGAATGTATGGATTCACTGGGCTGATTTCCGGCCCGATCGCCCGGCTACACCCTATGGGTTTACAGGATACATCGGTTTTTGGGAAGGCGTTTTTTTGCCGTATGAAAACTTCCCGATGTACCAATGGATTGATGGGCACATCGCACACATTCGGCGGCTCGACAGCGAATCGCAGGCCTATGCGGGCTTGGTGGCTTTCGGGTTTACGCTCTGGCTGATTTTTTCGGGTGTGTTCAGGCGCGCTGTGCGGCGCATACAGGCATTGTTTAAAAAAGATACAACTCCTGCACCAGGATTATTCCCGCACGACTGGGAACTGGCGGCCTACCACCGTGTCCACAAGCGCTACCTGCAGGGCATTCTTGCGGCAGCCCTGGCATTGCTCATTTTTGCCTGCGGATTTCCGTATGCCATTCACGGACTGGAGTGGATAGCCGATTATTTCGGCCCGCTGCGCCAGTTCCGGGGCATGGGTCGCTTTACCTGGGCGTTTTACTACGTCATCAACCTGGTAGCCTTTTACTGGCTTTGGAACTGGAGCATCCACTTCAAAGGTTTTAAAGGCCATACCAATCTTTGGTTTCGTTGGGTGATAGCCCTGCTTCCGCTGGCCGTGTTGGGTTATGAGGCCTGGTATTTCCACCACAGCAGGCCCTTGCAGATTGAAAACAACCCCATGTATCCGCCCGAGCAGGCCACTTTCCAGGATAAATGGCTGGAAAAAGTGGATTACAAACCCTATCAAGCCATGCTTCCGTTGCCTTACTACCATGTAGGTTCCGAAAACCTGTGGCTCGATATGGATTTTGCCCTGTTCCGGAAAGTACAACTCACTGGATTTGTACACGGCCTGCCGGATATGGGCGTCAATATGAGCCGCAGTTCGATCGGGCAAATGCTCAAATCGGTGCAACTAACCCTGCCGCCCGGCGAAGTGCCGCAAATCCTGGCCGACCTGCCTGACAATCGCCCTTTGCTGCTCTTTACCGAACAACGCCTCTGGGATACCGTGCAACGCCAGTATCCTTACCTGCTCGATAAAGCCGTGCCGGTGTACACAGGTACAAAAATCCGCCTGCTCGCTGTGTCGCCCGACAGTATTCAGGCTGCTGCGGCAGAACGAATACGGGCTATGCAGACGGAAGCCGCCAACGAGGGCATTTACCCGGCTGGTCGGTACAAAAGTGACCGGCCGCCCGGATTTTTCCACTTGCAAACGTTTGACTCGCTGACGACTACCGAACACATATTTCAGGGAAAAGGTGCTTTTTCGGGCAATATGCACGATACCACCTGGCTCTGGAATGCGCCCCTGCCTAAAGGGAATTATCACCTCGGCTTCTGGATCGATGTAAAACAGGACATGGGCATGGTGCATGCGCTGCACCTTGTGGAAAATGCCGTTTCCGATGGCCATGAAATACAAGCGCAGGACGTGCAGGCCCGTTTTCACTTAAAAGAAATTGTGGGCGACTGGGCGCTGTTCGACATCCCCGTATCTGTGAAGGAAGACAACAGCAGCATGCGCGTGTACCTGCTCCAAAAAGGCATCAACACTACTTTTTACCTCGACGAGGTGCTGCTCCGGGCCGATGGTTTCAACTTGTACCATACCAGGCCGGGTTGGGTAGCAAAAAATAACTTCTGGTACAAAACCGATCTGGAATAAATACGCTCTGATGAAAATTCTTTTGCAAAAAGTCCGTATTGTCGACGGCTCTTCGGAATCCGAACCACAGGATATCCTGATTCAGGATGGCCGGATTGTTGCCATCGGCTCTTCCCTGGAAGCGGAAAAAGATACGCAGGTGTGGGCATCTCAGCACTTATGCGTGTCTGCCGGCTGGCTGGATGTGGGCGTTCAAACGGGTGACCCCGGTTACGAACACCGCGAAGACCTGCGCACAGTGGCTATGGCCGCAGCGCGGGGCGGATTTACGGCTATTGCACCATTCCCGAATACCGCACCTGCTATACATTCCAAATCGGAAATACTGTATATCCGAAATAATACGAGCGCTTTGGGCGTCCACTTTTACCCTATCGGCGCGGTGTCGGAGGATTGTGCGGGGAAAGACCTCGCCGAACTGTTCGATATGCACGCCGCTGGCGCTGTAGCGTTCAGCGATGGCAAAAAATCGGTGCAGGATGCTGGCCTGCTGCTACGTGCCATGCAATACGTGCGGGCATTCGACGGGCTCATTATCAACGAGCCACACCACAAAACCATCGCTGGCGGCGGCCAGATGCACGAAGGCGCCATAAGCACCTCCCTTGGCTTAAAAGGCGTACCAGCCCTGGCCGAAGAAATGATGGTGCAGCGCGATTTGAGCCTCCTGGAATACGCGGAAGGCCGTTTGCATATACACCTGGTGTCGACAGCCCGGAGCGTTGCGCTCATCCGCGCTGCTAAAAGAGCCGGCCTGCAGGTTACCTGCTCGGCGGCGGTGGCCAACCTGTTTTTTACCGATGCAGAAATGCGCGACTTTGACAGCCACTGGAAGGTGTTGCCACCTTTGCGCACGCAAGCGGACACCGAAGCACTGCTGGAAGGGCTGCGCGATGGTACCATCGACTTTTTGGTGTCCAACCACAGCCCCTGGGACGAAGAAGCCAAAAACCTGGAGTTTCCATACGCCGAATTCGGTATGATCGGGCTGGAAACGGCATTTTCACTGTGTTGCAACTTCGGACAGTTGCCTTTGCCTTTGCTCGTAGAAAAAATGTCGCTGGCGCCACGCCGCATCCTGGGTATTCCGGTTCCAGAGATCAAAGTAGGGGAAAAAGCCGAATTAACAGTCTTTGATCCGACAGTATCCTGGACCGTGACGCCCGACAGCCTGGGCTCCAAATCGCGCAATACACCGTTTATGGGTCGTACCTTGCAGGGTAAAGTCCTGACTACGATCATCTCGGCATAAGAAATAATACCCGAACTATTGACTCAAAAAATTCACCACAGATCATGAAAAAATTCTTTGTGTTTTCCCTGCTCGCCGGTCTGCTGTTTTCCTTCGCTGCCTGCGATGTGCTGAAAGAAGTAGCCAATGATGTGCTGTCGGAACCCTCGATCGAGGAAATCGGCCGAGGCCTGAAAGAAGCCCTGAACAACGGTATTTCCAAAGGGGTAGACCAACTGTCGCAGAAAGACGGGTATTTTAAAAGCGCCTACAAAATCCTGCTCCCCGAAGATGCGCGCAAGGTAGCCGACAAACTCCGCAACATTCCCGGCTTCAACAACCTGGAAAACGAACTGCTCGAAAAAATGAACCGGGGCGCCGAAGATGCTGCCAAAGAAGCCGGCCCGATCTTCGTGAGCGCCATTCGTCAACTCACTTTTCAGGATGCCACCAATATCCTGCTGGGGGCCGACAACGCAGCTACCGATTACCTCAACCGCACGACCAACCAGCAGTTGTACGACAAATTCAATCCAAAAATCGTGGCGTCTCTCGATAAAATCGGGGCCAACCAACTCTGGCGCAAGGCCGCAGATGCGTACAACAAAATTCCGCTCGTCACGAAAGTCAACAACGATTTCGACGATTATGTGACCAAACAGGCGCTCAAAGGACTGTTTGGAAAGATCGAGGAAGAAGAACGCAATATCCGGCGCAACAAAGCCAGCCGCACCACCGACCTGCTGCGCAAGGTATTTGCCAAGCAGGATGCTTCGCGGAAATAAGTTTTTTAACTTCGCACCCCGAATCCCCATTCTTCATTTCAAAAACCACTTGCGTTAAATCTATCAGAACAAAACGGCGATAACTTTTTATGAAGTGGTTGGTAAATAAAGTCCTGAAGCAATACCTGTCGGTTCGCATGAAGCGCATCGAACATTACATCGAGCATCCTGAGGAAGTGCAGGAGCGCTGGCTGCGTAGTTTGATCGATGCGGCGCAAAGCACCGAATTTGGCCGTCGATACGGATTTTCGGAAATCAGGGATGCTGAAGAATTTGCACGGCGTGTGCCAGTACACGACTATGAAAAACTCAAGGGCGACATCAACCGCATGATGCACGGCGAGCAGGATGTGTTGTGGCCCGGCGAAATCAACTGGTATTCGAAAAGCAGCGGCACTACCAGCGATAAAAGCAAATACATCCCGGTACCATACGCCAATATGTATGATTGCCACATCGCGGGTAGTTGGGATTCGCTGGCTATGTTGTACAACAACAAGCCCGATATGGAAATTTTCCGCCGCAAAAACCTGGTAATGTCGGGCAGTTTTGAATCGCTCATCGATTACCCGAAAACGAATTATGGCGACGTGAGCGCTGTGCTCACCTACCACATGCCTGCTATCGCCCGGCCGTTTTATACGCCTGACCTGGAAGTGGTACTGCAATCGAATTTTGAAGACAAAATTGAGCAGGTGGCCGAAATCACCAGCAAGGAAGATGACGTGGTAATGTTTGGCGGCGTCCCCACCTGGATTATCGTACTGTTCAGGTTGATTCTGGAAAAAACCGGCAAGAAAAACATGCTCGAAGTATGGCCTCACCTGCAAGCCTACATGCACGGCGGCGTGGGTTTTGAACCCTACCGGCAAACGTTTCGAGAACTCATACCGAGCGACGATTTTGTGTACCAGGAGATTTACAACGCCTCGGAAGGATACTTCGGCGCCCAACTCGACCTGGATCGAAACGATATGCTTTTGTTTACCGACAACGGCGTGTTCTATGAGTTTGTGCCCATGGAAGAATGGGAAAAGGAACACCCCAAAACAGTCACCCTGTCGGATGTGGAACTGGGCAAGGATTACGCCATTATGATTTCCTGTAACAACGGTTTGTGGCGCTACCAGCCCGGCGACACAGTGGTGTTTACACGAAAATACCCGCATTGTTTCCAGATTTCCGGCCGTACCAAACAATTCATCAACGCGTTTGGAGAAGAGGTTATGGTAGGCGACGCCGACAAGGCGCTGGCGGAAACCTGCCGCCAGATGAACGCCGTGGTATCGGAATACACAGCCGCACCAGTGTACTTTGGTTCCGGAAAAAGCAAGGGCGGTCATGAATGGATTGTGGAATTTGAAAAGGAACCTGCCGACCTCGAACGCTTCAACGACCTGCTCGACCAAACCCTGCAACGCATCAATTCCGACTACGAAGCCAAACGTTTCAAAGGGCTGGCGCTCGAACGCCTGCTCCTGCGCGCTGTTCCGAAAGGCACCTTCCACCGATGGATGCGCGCCCGTGGCAAATTTGGCAACCAGAACAAGGTACCGCGCCTGGCTAACCACCGCAAATTCGTAGAAGAAGTGGTGCAATATGTAGAGGGCTAACCCCCTCCCCTGACACATTTTAATGAAACACATTCGCCAATAGGAGACATCCCGGCGAATGTGTTTCTGCGTTTTTGAACAATCCGGGTACCTTCAACGTCGGATTAACAACCAACAGAATGCTATGCTGAAAAGAATCACTACTCCGCTTTCACTTCTCTTGCTGCCCTTGTTGCTGGCGGCGCAACCCAAAATCCAGTTGGTCGATTTCGCCTCGGGCTTCAACCGTCCGGTTGATATTGCACACCGTGGCGACAGTCGGCTGTTCGTGGTCGAACAGGCCGGTATTATCAAAATTGTCGATTCCCTTGGCAATGTCCTGCCCGAGCCATTTCTGAACATCGATCCGCTGGTCAATTCCACCGGCAACGAACAAGGTTTGCTGGGGCTTGCTTTTCACCCAAATTATACCCAAAACGGCTATTTCTTTGTGTACTACACCCAAACTACAGGCGGGCACACCCACGTGTCGCGTTTTTCTGTGATGCCCGACGATCCGAACAAGGCCGATCCGAACAGCGAATTGACTATTCTTACACAAAACCAGCCTTACAGCAACCACAACGGCGGCTGTATCAAATTCGGCCCCGACGGATACCTGTACATTGGCCTGGGCGATGGTGGTTCGGGTGGCGACCCTCAGAACAACGGGCAGAAAAAAACAACTTTCCTGGGTAAAATCCTGCGCATCGACGTCAACAATTCCACCGTCGATACGCCGTATGTAGTACCTGCCAACAATCCGTTTGTAGGCAATTCCGCTTACCTGCCGGAAATCTGGTCGCTTGGCCTTCGCAACCCCTGGCGTTATTCTTTCGACCGTCTTACTGGCGATATGTGGATCGCCGACGTGGGTCAGGGCGACCGGGAGGAAATCGACTTCGAGCCTGCTGCTACCGGTGGCCGCAATTACGGCTGGCGCTGCTATGAAGGCACACAGGCATACAACACGAGTGGTTGCCAGCCTGCTTCCAATTATACAGGGCCTGTTTTTGACTACGACAACTCTTCGCTGGGCTGCTCCGTAACCGGCGGCTTTATCTATCGCGGTTCCAAATACTCTGATTTGTACGGGGTGTACCTTTTTACTGATTATTGCAGCGGCCGCTGGTGGGCTACGCGCCAGAACGACGATGGCACTTTTTCAACCACCCAACTCGCCAATCTGGGCGATTATGAGTTCAGTGCGCTCGGCGAAGACCGCGACGGCGAATTGTATGCCGCGCTGCTTTCATCCGGTAAAATACAGAAAATCAAGGAGATATGCTCACCTTTCCAGGTGTTGGCCTCCAGTATCAACAGCCCTGTTTGCGACAGTTCTCTTAGCGGATGGGTTTTCCTGGATACAATTGGAATTACCGGCAATGTAACGTACCAATGGTCGAACGGTCGCACCGAAAAAGACATCGTATATCTCAATCCCGGCACTTACACGGTTACGGCCACCAATGGAAACGGATGCTCACGTACCCTTTCCTTCGATATAGAAAGTGCCTCTCCACCATCGCCCCTGCTGCTGAGCGGCGAACTGGTGTTGTGCGGTGGAGATAGCATCGTACTGTCGACCTCCGAGGCGCCACCGGATTATACCTATCAGTGGACACGAAATGACGAATGGCTGTCTGGGGCCACAGGGCAATCGCTTACGGTAACAGAACCCGGCGCTTACTCTGTTTTCTATTACACCAGTACTGGCCTCTGCAACTCCCTGCGAGCAACACCTGCCCAGGTCTTGCTCGACGACTCGGTAGCACCCATTATTGCAGCCAATGCCGACAGCCTGTATTCCAATCAGTCTTGTACCGGCAGTTGTCAGTGGCTGCTGGATGGCGCTCCCATCGAGGGCGCTACCGGCGCATACCATATTGCTACAGAGTCGGGCACCTACACCCTCGAGGTGATTACCGCCAATGGCTGCCAGCGGCAATCGAATGCCGTTTCTTTGACTGTTGTAGATGTGGCCACGCCTGCTTCGGTGCGCTCTTTTTTGTTATCGCCCAATCCTACGGATCGCTCTGTTACCCTGCAAATGGACTTGCAAAAAACAGAACGCGTTTCCATCGTTCTGCAAGACCGGCAGATGCGGCAGTTGTTTTCCCAAAACATGGAAAACCAGCGCATCCAATTACCTATCGACTTGAAAAACCTGCCTGCCGGAACGTATTACCTCCATATTCAGGTAGGAAATGAGCGCTTTGTAAGAAAAGTTGTGAAGATCTAGAGCAAGGGGCAAAGGGCAAGGGGCAAAAGGCAAAAGGCAAGGGGCAAGGGGCAAGAGGCAAAAAAAGCAAGAGGCAAAAAAATCTGTTTTGCTTCTTGCCTCTTGCTTCTTGCCCCTTGCCTTTTGCCCCTTGCTTCTTGCCCCTTGCCCCTTGCTTCTTGCCCCTTTTGCCTAAATTTCCTTCCGAAACTGCCCTGGCGTTTTCCCTTTTGCTTTCAGCCAAATCCGGCTAAACTGGCGCGGATTACCGAAGCCGCACTGAACGGCAATTTCCTTGACCGACATTTCGGTGTGCAGCAGCAGTTGTTCGCCGTGTTCGATGCGTACCTTTTCACGATAGACCTGTATGGTTTCGCCGGTATGGTCTTTGAAAAGACGCGAGAGATGACGAACACTCAGATTCATCCGGCGTGCAAGGTCGCTGAGCGTAAAGGATGCTTCCAGGTGATTGGAGAGCATTTCCTGGGCCTTGTACACGTCGGCATTGAAGTGGTTTTTGAAATCAAGGAAGATATTTTTTTGCTCGGTTGTCTCATTTCGGCGTACGTTGATCACCATTTCCTGGGCCACTTTGGCGGCCAGCAGGGGGTTGCGCCAGCGCTCTACCAGTGCCAGCGACATATCGATGCCGGAAGTCATGCCCGCACTGGTAAAAATGCCTTTATCAAACACATACAGGCGGTTGTCCAGCACCTTGCATTTCGGGAAATACGTTTTCATAAACGGTATACATTTCCAGTGGCTGGTACATTCCACATGGTCGAGCAAACCCATTTGCCCCAGCGCCATAGCTCCCGAGCAAATGGAAGCAACGAATACGCCTTTCCTTTTTTGTTCCCATACCCAGTCGCGGTAGGCATCGATGGCGGCATCCAGCATTCCTGCCTGAAAACTGGCAAAATCAAACCCGGGAATACAGACCAAATCGCCGGGCCGAAGCGATAAATCGTGTATATGTACCCCGGTCGACAAACCCAGCCCCTGCGCGCTGCATACAGACTGCCCTGTAGTGGCAAACTTTACCCGAAAAGAGTGTTTCCCCAGTTCCGACGCTTCGAAGAACACCTGTGCAGGGCCTGCCACATCCTGCAGGTGCATTTTAGGTAGCAGTAAAAAAACGATTTGCGTCGAATCCATACCTGTGTTGTAGCGAGAGGAAAAAGGAATAATTCGGACAATTAAACGCCAAAAGAAGACATGCCGGTACGCATGAAGTTGCAGGGAATAACTTTGGTTTTAAAAAAATAACAGCTATGAAACGATTCCCTCATTTTGCATTTCTATTCCTGCTATCCATGCAAGTTTCCACCCTTGGCCAATGCCTGGGACAGTTATTCCGAAACCTGCGAATTGATGGGAAAATCGGACCAGGCGATTGCTGCCAGCGAAAAATGTCTTGAACTGATTCATAGCGGCGGCTATGATGATGGTTTGAAAAAAGCACTGGAAAAGGCCTCGAACGATCGTTTGGCGCGTTTGCGGCGCTGATTGGTGGATTGAGGAAAACCCATTACTTTTCTGCAAAATTCGCACACCCAAGTCATGTTCCGAAACTACAAATTCTGGTTTAAAGCAGGCGCCTGGGCCCTGATCGTTACGGCCCTGCTGCACAGCCTGAGCCTCATCAAGGCGCCTACCGGCGAAAACGACACCGAGCGCCAGATGCTCGACCTGATGATGCATTACCAACTGGCGGGCGTCGGTAGAACGATGTACAACTTTTTCTACTTCTTTTCGCTCAGCATGTCGATGTTTACGTTGTTTGCTGCCGCACTCAACCTGTTGTTTGCACGCTACTACATGCCTTCGGCTCATGCCCGAAAATGGATAGGCGCCAACCTGATTTTCTGGACGATTTATCTGATTCCGCTCAATCTGCTCACGTTTATTATTCCCACCACCTGCTATACGGTTTGCTGGTTGTTTTTCCTCATCTCGTATTTGTATTACAGGGATTAATCGCTGTGTTGCAATGCCTGCCGCAGCGGCTTGCCGATTTGTGCAAACAACATATCTACTGCAAATTTCAGCACTACCAGTGCCACCGCTACCCAGGTGGCCTGATCGAGTTGTGGGTATCGTGGAATAAGGTGCATGGTGAGCGCCTGCAGGAACGCAAGCAATACCAGCAGGTGTACGAAAGGAGCCATTAATTCTGCAGCCGGACTGGCTTTCCGGAAATAGCCGCTTCCGAAATAATGAACGATCAGCCCGAGCAGGTACCCGGCTACCATGATCCTTACTTCATTGCCGATGCCTGCCAGTGCCGAGTAGTCGTTGCCGCTAAACGCCTGAAAAGTAAATGTTACGGAAAACATAACAAACGTTGCGCCCATCAACAGGCCTCCCAACAGGAAGAATATTTTTTGACCCATATTGTCAGTAAAACGCCGTCCGTCGAGGGCAAACAACATACGCACAAGTGCGCTGCCCACGATCAGGATTACTTCCCACCAGAACAGGAAAACAATGGGTTTCAAATCCCAGTGCAGTACGAAAATACCATACAATGTGATACCGAGTGTAAGCACGGGCAGCCACCACGGGCGTGGATGTTGTTGCAGGGGTGCTGCAAAGAACGAGCGTATATTCATATGCTATTGCCGCATTAATCGAAGGGTCTTTGTGCCTTTTTTGCCGCTCAACTGAAACAGATAGGCGCCGGGTGGCCAGTTTTCACCTGACAACCAGTACTCGGATTGCCCCGAGGGTAAGACACCACTTGCAAGCATCTTGCCATGTATGTCGAACAGGCTGAATTCGAGCGTTTCATGAAGAGTCCCTGGGAAAAACAAGCGCCAGGAGTCGGCACTTGGATTGGGCATGATCGATACCGGCACCGCCAGAGGTTCGTTGACGGCCGACACCAGAAAGGAAGAATCCGGTGTAATGACGCCGGTAGTATCGCCGTTTTTTACCCATGCCCGCAACTCCCCGTAGTCCCATACTTCAAAACAGGAGATGGCGTGCCGCACCAACCCCAGTCCGGCGGCATGCTGCCGATAAAACACCGAGCCGCAAGCGTCGCAGGGAAGTACCTGCTCCGCACTGCTTTCCGGCGCGGCATATAATGCACAAGGCCCCCAATCAAATGGATTGCGTGGAATGCCCAGCGTATGGCTGAGCCCGTACAGGGTGTCGGTCAGCCAGTGCACATGACTGCCTTGCGGGCCATTGGGAGATTCGGGCGCTTGAAAAAACTGCCCGGGGTAACCATCTGTCCAGGGTTCGGACAAGGCAGGATGGATGCGCCACTGCCCGATGCTATGGTGGTAAGAGTACATCGTCGGGCCAAACAATTGCAAGGCATGCCGAACGAAGGTTTCAACGGTGTACACCAGTGTATCGGCGTCGTTGGAGCGTTGAATAATACGGCGCTTCATAAGCGTACCCAGGTTGGAGGCAGTGCCGGGATCCCAGGATCGATTGCTTTCGTATTCCAACACGTCACCTGAGTTAAAATCATACAAGTCTTTCCAATCGGGCAGGTTTTCTCCCAGGTTGCGTGTGGGAATACCCGTGAGCAGATAGGCGGCGCCTTCATTCCCGTCGGGGAAACGGAGCAGGCCGTGGTTTTTGCTGAGTATGATTTGCCGCCCGTCCGACAACTGAATGGTTTTGATAGAATCCGCTTCGCCGAACACCTCGAACGCGAAGGCGCCCTGCACTGTAGCGCCCACGTTTTGCAGGGTGTCGAATATCCAGGTGCTGCCCGGCGAGGCCAGCGGGAACAGTACAAACGTATTTTTACCGGAAAATATCCAGCGGCTATCCGGCTTGCGAGTAGCCGTTTTTTGTAAGAACTGGCCCTGGTTAGACAATTTTCCGGGTTGAAACATACAAGTGTCGCAATCAGCAACCACCTTGTTTAGGAAAAGCAGCAGGTCACCTGAAGGAAACAATTGCAGGGAATCCACTTGAATGACATTGGAAATCAACAAGGAGTCTGACTGCCGAAAACTGTAACGATCGGAGGGCGTAAGAGGCAACCAGTTTTGTGCACCGGCGGCACCGGCGTACAGGCACAGCACGAGGAATATCCGGTATTTCATTGCAGGGTCGGTTTGGTTTTGACACTTGCAAAGTAATACTCTTACGACAAAAAAGCCTGTAAAAACTACAGAAATGCCTGTTTCAGGCTGAAAAACCGAGCGAAATGTTCAGAAACTGTTTTAAAACCCCTCACCGGCTGCAAAGACTTGTCTTTTCGACTCGGCAGGGGTTTTAAAACAGTTTCTCAGGGTTGAAAAGGGATCGTGCCGTACATTTTCCCTTGCCGGGTCATTTTGATCAGGTAGTTGAGCCTTTTCTGGGCTTCCGGCTGGCGGCTGGCGCCCTTAATCTCGGCAATCCAGCCGATTTTAAGCCTTTTGTAGTGGTGTGGAAATGCCTCAAACGTAGCCCACACGGATGCGTCGGCCTGCAATTGTTCCTGCACCCAATCAGGAATATGCAGCGGGTCATCGGGCGAACCGATCTGCGATTCGATGGCCGCAATACCCGCCGGCATTATCAGTCCCTGGCGTTGCAGTTTCCACACCCGCTGGCGATTCAGTTCGGATAGAAATGATTTTTTTCTTCGCGGTGTCGTGCGCTGCACCATACTGTCTTCATCGTATTTCTTGACCGAACCATCGATCCAGCCGAAACACAGGCATTCTTCCACCAGTTCATCATAAGTGATACAGGGCATACCAGAGGCTTTGCGGAAAGTGCGCACCCACACTTCGGTTTCTGACTGGTGGTTGGCTTCGAGCCATGCGCGCCATTCGGCGCGGTTGAGGGGGTAGACGACGGAGGAGATTTGCATGAGAAAGGGGGTTGATGGGGTTGATGAGGTTGATGGGGTTGATGAGGTTGATAGGGTTGATGAGGTTGATAGGGTTGATGAGGTTGATAAAGGTTGATGAGGGTTGATAAAGGGCAACTCGAGGTAAGGGTTGGATTTTCTCTTCACCGAGTGGCTTATCATCAACCCTCATCAACCTTTATCAACTTTATCAACCCTATCAACTTTATCAACCTCATCAACCCCTATCAACCTTAATCCACCTTCCCACTCAACACATCCGGCTCAAATTCCAGCACGACAGAATTCATGCAATAGCGTTTTCCGGTGGGTGGTGGGCCATCGTCGAACAAGTGGCCGAGGTGGCTGCCGCAACGGCCGCACAATACCTCTACGCGTTCCATATTATAAGAATGGTCGTCTTGATAAGCAACGCTGTTGGGGCGCATGGTTTCAAAAAAACTGGGCCAGCCGCATTCGCTGGCAAATTTACTATCCGAGCGGAACAGCGCATTGCCACAAACCGCACAATAGTACGTGCCAATGCCCGTATAATTCCAGTATTTGCCGGTAAAAGCATATTCCGTGTCTTTTTCGCGGGCCACGTCGTAGATACTGTCGGGCAGAATTTTTTTCCATTCGGCATCCGATACATGCAGTACCGTTGTATCGGAACGAGAATAATAGGGATTGGTAACAGAGGGCTTGCTATCAGCAGAGGTAGTGGAGGCTACCTGAGCAGACTTGGGTCGACAGGAGGCCAACATTGCCAGTAAGGCAAACAAAAATACGCGCATTGCAAAAAGGATATTTAGGAACGATGAAATAATAAGGTCACGATTTTGGCGGCTTCATCTGGCGCTAAACTTCGTTGTTCGTCAGTCACGTAGCGCTACTATGCTCCTTCCTCTCGCCTGCTTTTGCGCCAGATGAATCTCCCCAAAATCGTGACCTTACTATTTTATCGTTCCCTGGTGTGTAATATATACGTTTCACAGGGGTTTTGCAGATTTTATAACAGCCAAGGTTTGCATTTGTTGGGCATGCAAGTGGCGCCAAACAGATAAAATTTTTCAATTTTACCGCCAATTGAAACCTGTTTGCCTTATGCGCCTCTTGTTATTGTTGCTGTTGTTTTGTTGTTGTTCCTGCAACAGCGCGTTACAAAATCCGTCTGCCACTCCCCAAATTCCCGGTCAGGTACATACCTGGTGGCTGATTCTGGTGTCGGGCTTTTCCGCTTCCATTTTGTTTTTCATCTGGAAAAATCTTGCTGGCTACAACCGCATTCGCTGGCGTCAATTGTGGCATATTATCGTTCGGCAGGTAGGCAACGAGCAGCACGACCTGGGGGTATTGGCCCTGTCGCTGGCCATCCTCTGTTGGTTTGTGTCGGGCTTGTTTTCACTGGTACCTGATCCATTTATTGAGTTGCTGGCGACCAGTGTGTGTTCTTCTCTCAATTCAGGGTTTTTGTTGCTTTTTTTGCGGCACCTCGACAAAGAAGACCTGCCTGCCAACTTCAGCAGTTATTTCCCTACCCGGCACACGATCTGGACGGTTTTTATCATGGTGGTGTTGGTAACAGGCACCATTGCCGCAGGGGTACACGCAGTGGGTTTGCCCAATTTTGCCATGCTGATACCCGATTTGGCCTTCTCTTTGTACACGCTGTATTTTATCGGATTCAGTTTCTTTTACCTGCTGGAAACGCGCATCAAAAGTGTGGAAATCGCCGTGCTGTCGTGGGCGCCCATCGTCATTACCCTGCTCGCGGAGGTGTTTCGGCTGGCGTCTTTCAAACAAGGTGGCTTATCAGACCCTGTATTGATAAACCTGTATGAGACACTGCTTTTTTCGTACAAACCGTTGCTGATTATTTCCTATTTCGTTTTGATTTACTCCTGGCAATTGAAACGCATCAATCGGAAAGAAATGCCTCCTCAGACCAAACCCGGTCGGCCCGCACCGGATATGGTCAGTGCCGATATACAAGCCGGCAGGCAACAATACCGACTGCTGGGCCCAAAAGACTGGATGATCCTGGAAGCGCTGGTGCGGGGCGAAAAAACGACCGCCATTGCAGCAGCCTACCCCGCCGATTTCCCCAACGGCGCCAAAGGGGTCGACGACCGCATCGGCGCCATTGCCCGGGAGTTTCAGTTGAGTGGACAATCACAAATAAAAATTGTGGTGACGGCGCTGAAGCGAGGGCTGCTGGAGTATCCTAAATAGAGGTGAGAAGTGAGAGGTGAGAGGTGAGAGGTGAGAGGTGAGAGGTGAGAGGTGAGAAATTCCCCCATATTTCGGGTCTTTTCCCCCAAACTTGTTTTTTGCGGTTTTTCCCTGCCTGGGTGGGCTTCTACTTTTGGAAACAGGCGTCGGAATATCCCGGCGTCGGGTTTCAAAAGAAAAACAGATGCCGAACAATCTTTTTCGCAGAAAAACAATCGAATCCATCTTACAGGATGCCTACAACAAAAGTGCGGACACGGAGGCACATGGCCTTAAACGTGTATTGAGCCTGCGCGATCTTACATTTTTTGGTATTGCGGCCATTATCGGCGCCGGGAGTTTCAGTGCCCTTGGGCCAGCCATTTACAACGGCGGTCCGGGCGTATCCGTATTATTCGTGTTGTGCGGCATTGCGTGTGCGTTCACTGCGCTGTGTTATTCCGATTTTGCAAGCCGTATTCCGGTGGCCGGTAGCGCCTACACCTATGCTTATGCATCTTTGGGTGAAATCGTGGCCTGGATTATCGGGTGGGCCTTGCTGATGGAATATGCTATTGGAAATGTATATGTGGCCTTTTCGTGGAGCGATTATTTTACCTCGCTGCTGTCGAGGCTGCACATACACCTGCCGGAGTACCTGACTTGTAGTTACAGCGAAGCGTCGGGAAGCGCCCGGCCCGACCTGCTCCGCGCCTGGGAAACGGCGCCACAGATAGGTGGTTTGCGGCTTATTGTCGACCTGCCCGCCCTGGTAATCAATGCACTGATCACCTGGCTGGTGTACATCGGCATTCGGGAGTCACGCAACTTCAGTAATGTGATGGTCATCATGAAATTGTCGATCATCGCGCTCATACTACTCATTACCGGATATTTGATTTTTCACAACGGGCTCACCTACAACTGGACGCCACCCAATGCCGCTGGCGAGCACCATTTTTTCCCCAATCAGTTCAGCGGCGTCATGAAAGCCGTGAGCGGCGTTTTTTTTGCCTATATTGGCTTCGATGCGGTGAGTATTCTGGCAGAAGAAAGCAAAAATCCGCAGCGCGACCTGCCGCGTGGCATGATTCTGTCGCTGGTAATCTGCACGGTCATTTATATTCTGTTGTCGCTGGCCCTCACCGGCGTAGTGCCTTACGATCGTTTTATGAATGTAAACGACCCGCTGGCGTTCATTTTTGAACCTCAAAACCTGAATATTGGCTGGATGCAGTTTCTCGTAGCAGTGTGCGCCGTCATTGCCATGAGCAGTGTCATGCTGGTGATGCAAATGGGCCAGCCGCGCATCTGGATGAGTATGAGCCGCGATGGATTGATGCCTGCTGCTTTTCAAAAAATTCACCCCAAATACAAAACACCGCATATCGCTACCCTGATGACCGGCCTTGTGGTGGGCTCCATGATTGTGTTGAGCAACAGCCAGTTTGTCCTCGATTTTACAAGTACGGGTACCTTGTTCGCTTTTGTGATTGTATGCGCCGGCGTGTTGTTTTTGCCGCGCAGGGAAAAGACGCCCGGGCAGTTTCATATGCCTTACTGGAATGGGAAATATGTGTACCCTTTGCTGGTGCTGGCCGGGTTTTCAGCGTTCGCCGTGTTCAACCCTGAAGCACTTCTCAGCCATGTGCCCACCTTACTTTTCTGGCTCATTTGTGGCGCGCTGGCTGTGATGGCTTTTCTGAAAAACCTGTCCGTGATCCCGCTTCTGGGGCTCACATCCTGCCTGTACCTGCTTACTGGCATCCGCGAAAGCAATTGGAAATGGTTTTTTATCTGGTTCGGAGTGGGGCTGGTGGTGTATGGGGTTGGGAGGATAAGGAGGGGTTGATAGGGTTGATAGGGTTGATGAGGTTGATAAAGTTGATGAGGGTTGATGAGGGTTGATGAGGGTTGATAAGTGTTGATATTTAACGACTCGGGTAAGAATGTTTTTTACTTCTCCGAGCCGTTAAATATCAACCCTCATCAACCCTCATCAACCCTCATCAACTTTATCAACCTCATCAACATTCACCACCCCCTTTGAAAACCCCATTAATTAATCGACCTTTGCGCCCGGTTTCAGCGCAACAGATTGTTCCGCTCTCACAATTCAATCTTTTACCTTGAAAGCGATTCTCCTTCTCGAAGACGGCACCGTGTTTCACGGCAAAGCAGCCGGCAAAATCGGTACAACTACCGGCGAAATTTGTTTCAACACCGGTATGACCGGTTATCAGGAAATTTTTACCGACCCATCCTATACCGGGCAGGTGCTGGTGGCCACCAATGTCCATATCGGCAATTATGGCATCAAAAAGGATGAAGTAGAAAGTGAAAGCGTCAAAATTGCCGGTTTTGTGTGCCGCAATTTTAATGTTCCTTACAGCCGTCAGGTAGCAGATCAAAGCATTCAGGACTATTTTGAGGCGGAAGGTTTGGTGGCGATTCACGACCTCGATACCCGCGCCATTGTGCAGCATATTCGCGAACGCGGGGCCCAGAACTGCATTATTTCCTCGGAAACGGATGATGTGGAGGAACTGAAAAAACGCCTGGCCGCTACACCCGGTATGGCCGGGCTCGAACTTTCCAGCCATATCACCACCCGCGAACCTTATTACATCGGCGATGAAAATGCCAAATACCGCATCGCAGTGATGGATTATGGGGTAAAAAAGAACATCTTGCGCTGTTTCGATCAGCGGGACTGCTACCTGAAAGTGTTTCCTGCAAAAACGGATTTTAGCGAAGTCAAAGCCTGGAATCCCCACGGCTACTTCCTGTCCAACGGCCCCGGCGACCCCTCCTCCATGCCCTATGCCGTGGAAAATGTGAAAAAAATGCTGGCCGACGGCAAACCATTGTTCGGTATCTGCCTTGGTCAACAACTGCTGGCCCTGGCTGCCGGGCTACCCACTTACAAACTGCACCACGGCCACCGCGGCCTCAATCATCCGGTGAAAAATCTGGTGACCGGCCTCTCCGAAATCACCAGCCAGAACCACGGATTCGGCGTACTCGAACAAGCCGTGTACGATAGCCCTTCCATCGTAGAGGCTACACATCTCAATTTGAACGACCAGACCATCGAAGGCATTCGACTGAAAAATTACCCGGCTTTCAGCGTTCAATACCACCCCGAAGCAAGCCCCGGGCCGCACGACGCGCGGTATTTGTTTGATCAGTTTGTGACCCAAATGGGTTAGTTATCCGTTATTAGTTATTGGTTATCAGGGTGGTAGGGCGCCATCTTCACTCATTATTGGCCTCACAAAAAATAAAGCCAATAATGAGTGAAGATGGCGCCCTACCACCCTGATAACCAATAACTAATAACGGATAACCAATAACTAACCCTTCTTAAACTCCGCTATCGCTTCTTTCGAAAACGGCGTAAGCGCCAGTCGGCCGCTGATAGCGGCGCGTTCGTGCAGCAGCGTATCCCAGTGATCGGTGCCTTGCCAGAAAATCTTTTTGAGTTCGGCCAGGGCTTCCGGGCTATAGGAGCACAGGTTTTTACAAAAATGGTCGAGGTAAGCGTCGAGTTGTTCCACGGTGTCGAACACTTCCTGATACAGGTTGTGGGCCTTGCCCCATTCCGCCGTTTGCCATTCAGACGGAGTAAGCGACAGTTTTGAAAAAGCGGCTACCCCTGTTTTGCGTTCTACAGCAGGGCCAATAACAAACGGGCCGAAACCGACCGCCAGTTCGCTCAAACGGAAAGTGGCATAATGCGAGGCCATACAAAAATCCGTCGCTGCCGACAGCCCTACGCCGCCGCCAACCGATTTGCCATGAATACGCCCTACCACGATTTTCGGGCATTTGCGCATGGCATTGATTACATTTCCAAAACCGGAAAAAAAAGTTTTACCTGTCTCGAAATCGTTGATGGCCATTAACTCGTCGAAACTGGCGCCCGCACAAAACGTCTTGTACTCAGCACTGCGCAATACCACGATTTTGGCATCAGCATTCTTGCCCGCAGCCTCGAATGCGGCGGTCAGTTCGGCCAGCAAACGACTGGGCAGGCTGTTGTGATTGGGGTGAAAAAACGTGATGTGCAGCGCCCCTTCGGGGGTCAGTTCGGAACGAACATAGCCTTGTTGTGTGATATCCATGGGACAAAGGTAAATAAGAGTCCTGAGTCCTGAGTCGTAAGTCCTGAGTCGTCGTGGAGGATAGTATGTTGAAAATCAATCGTACCTTTCGACCAACCAATACCTGATCTCCGTTGAAGCAGGGCGTACGACTCAGGACTCAGGACTTACGACTCAGGACTTATGAAAGTATCCATCCTCCAATCTTCCCTCGTCTGGGAAAATGCCGAACAAAACCGGGCAAATTTTAGCCGAAAAACAGACGAACTGATCGATCGAACCGACCTGATCGTGTTGCCGGAAATGTTTACCACCGGTTTTTCGATGCGGGCTGCTGAACTGGCCGAACCCATGACGGGCCCCACGATGACCTGGCTGGCCGATACGGCCAAAAAAACAGGCGCCGCCATCGTCGGCAGTTTTATTTGTTCGGACGCGGGACAACACTTCAACCGGCTGGTATTTATGCGCCCGGATGGCGCTTTCGACACCTACGACAAGCGCCATTTGTTCGGCCTGGCAGGTGAAAACGAACATTACGCTGCCGGAAAAAAACGCCTGATAGTGGAGTGGAAAGGCTGGCGTATTTGCCCGCTGATTTGCTATGATTTGCGCTTTCCGGCATGGAGCAGAAACAGCGTTAGCAATTCTTTAACAAGAGAAAATTCGCCGTACGACCTGCTGATATACGTGGCCAACTGGCCCAACCGTCGTTCGCACCACTGGAAATCACTTTTAGTGGCAAGATCTATTGAAAATCAATCATTTACACTTGGTGTAAATATTTTTGGAACCGATGGAAGCGGCCTGGAATACAGCGGCGACTCCGCCGTAATTGATTTTGGAGGACAGGTGATTTGTCAAATTTCCGGGCAGGAAGGCACGTATACTGCCGAACTATCATTGGCGAATCAACAGCAATACCGCCAACAATTGCCTTTTTTGCAGGATGCAGACTTTTTTACGCTGCACGAATAACTTTTTTCCACTTTTTATTCCAAAAGCATTGTTTTTTCAAATGCATTGTTACCTTTGCCACCGGCTTGCAGCAATTTTAACCTTTTTTTAAGGCTTCGTCATAATCCTTTCCATCCGGGAACCCTCCCCCTTCGAGCAAGCCACGAAGCCCGTTCGGCCCCCAGCAGAACCAGTTTAATCTTCACCACACAGCGAACCCTTTTACGGGAATTTTGGGCTTTTTATTCAGTGCCCGACTTGAGCTGTAAACTTACACACATGATTACAATTGAACCTTCCAGTCGACCCCAAGGCCAGCTTACTCGTCCATTTGTATCTCTCCTACTGCTCGTTGTCATTGCCTGCTCTTCCTTCAAGAGCATCGGACGCCGCCCAACAGACCGCGCCGAAGATCCTGAGGCCATGCAACTTCGCTGCGACATCACCGGATACGCCCAGAATTTTCTGGGACTTCGCTACCGCCACGCGGGCGTAACGCCCAAAACCGGTTTCGACTGCTCCGGCTTTACCAGTTACATTCTGAAGGAATTTGACATGAAAGTGTCTTCCTGTTCCTCCTCCCAATCACGCCAGGGCAAACGTATTTCACTCGATGAAGTACTGCCGGGCGACCTCGTGTTCTTCGGTCGTAAAGGCCATATCCAACACGTTGCGATGGTGGTGGAGAAAACCGTCGACGGCATTATGTGCGTACACAGCACTTGCAGCCGCGGCATCATTGTAGAGAATATCTCAACTTCCAAATACTGGAAACCTAAAATCCTGTTCGCACGCGATGTGATCAGTAGCCAAACGGCCGGCTAAGTAGCGCCGTCGCAACACAACAAAACGTACCATGAGAAGGGTCGTCCCGCACCAGCAGGATGACCCTTTTTGTTTGTGGAGAAGGGATTTTTCAAACAAAAGGTTTACTTTTGCGATTAGTTATTGGTTATGCCGAGTTTCATTAAGTCATAGTATCATGAGTTTCAAAAAGTCGTAGTACTTGAATGCTAAAAATTGGCATTTGATGAAGGCTACGACACAAGAAGAACGGCACCAGATAGCCCAAATGATAGAAC